>Ga0208039_1000417_pt1 | contig 29408 bp, 25 predicted proteins | sample June2015DPH_20_1_2_FD_184722 | JGI IMG/M metagenome (GOLD analysis project Ga0208039, IMG submission 184722) | Peatland microbial communities from SPRUCE experiment site at the Marcell Experimental Forest, Minnesota, USA - June2015DPH_20_150... | ecosystem: Environmental > Terrestrial > Soil >... | reverse complement strand
ACAGGTCTATTTCCTCGTCAATGAGGTAATGAAGGCTATACTCAAAGGTTCCGGGCAAGATCTGTTTATCAAAATGTATCGGGATGAACTTCCCCTGGGAATAATCATAATCCTTGTATCTCGCCATCCAGTCCTCCTAAGCGGTCCCCGCTCTCTTCTCCCCTACTGATATGGCGATATTACCATGCTTTCAGGACTTTTTCTACAGCCTCAACGTTTAGCAACAGCGCAGCGCCACACACTACGCTTTTGCTTTTCTGGCAAGAATGTGTGTGGCGTTGAACGAACTCAACTGGTTCTACGAACCTTGCATCAACATAGCCTTACCAGACGATGTGAGTGTCGCTGTTGCATTTGTTAAGCGCAGTGCACGCATTCATGGGATCACACATATCAAATGATGTTTTGAGCAACGAGCTCGGGATTCTGGTCGTTGAACCACTGCAAAAATCTCTCTGGCTGACAGAAGTGGGGAAGATATACACTTCGCTGGATCCAACCATTGCGGGAGCTTATTCCACCCCATTGTTGGAACAACTCTTCTCGAACATAATATTGCCGATTGCTGCGCCGCTCACCAATTGGTATGCACGATCTCAATCTTCCAGATACATTCTGATGTGCAAAAACCACGAGATCAGTATTGTCACGACTTCGGTAGCCAGCGACACGTGTATGAGCGTTTTGATTCCTAAGTTCTGGCGGTACTTGATTTGCGAGTTGTATATTCTGAAATCGGTACAATCCTATGATGGCATAAATGAGAGGGCCCTGATTATCGTCGATTGAAGTGAAGCTGGCATAGAAGGCGATGAAATTATCGGTTGACCCTTCGAAGAATTGTGAAATCCGTCTTGCTCTCCGCCCACCATCACCATAAGTTAAGAAACTAAAATCGGGATCGAGGTGGCAACAAGTTTGATGCAACCAGTTCGGAAAAATCACCCCAAAGGCTTGACAAGCCTTTTCATACTCATCATAGGTAGTCATCAATACACTATCGAACACTTCCGCATTCTGTGGTTGCATTGGGACATAGCAAAAAGATCCGTCGGCACGGCAAGGTGCATTCCAACCACCATAGGTTTGATCGATACCGACTCTAACGAGCAATCCTCGCATAGGTAATCTTCTCTCTCTCTCTCAGGTGCGTGCATTGCGCTTAACTCGTTCACATCCGAACTTATACGAGTTCGGATATACTCCTAAAAATGGTGGTATAGACGAACTGGTTTGGATATACCACCTCTGGCCGTAGGCCAAAATCTACTCTTTCAATTCTCCTCACACATCACCTCCTCGATTCAGATTTAAATTGTCCAACGGACTTTTTATCTTCCCAATGCTTTTTGCACTCACATGAGTGTAACCTTCGAAAAATCCAAATTTTTCCACAGAATGCCATTTGCAGCCTTCGATGGTTTTAACTTCTGCGACGAGGAGAGCGTCATAGGGGAAAGAAACTATTATGCGACCAGATGGATCTTTTGAGACATTGATCCTGGCCATCACGCAGCCCCGCTCTTTTGAAATTTATAAGGAGAAGAATCTTAGATGTGTATTTTTAATCCAAAATATCATAACGGTTAAATATGTCAAGGGGGCTCTGTTTTGAGTTCGGAGTTTGGAATTCGGAGTTTTAAAAAAGGAGATGCTGAAATAAATTCAGCATGACAAAATCGGTTCTTTATTCCTATCCAAGCAGTTACCTCAACCCTGGTTGTTGTTCGAAGACTCAGGTTTCAGCTTCCTCTGCACACCGGAGGCGTAGACAATGATAACTGCCTCCCCATCAACGGGACACTTGTTTTCACACGGGGGTACTCTCATCATGTAGCGCTGACCTTTTTAACCCGAACTTTTGAGAGATTAATCTCGCCCAGACCTAAATCATAAGCATTCTTAACAAACCCGATCTCCTCTGGCTTGAAAGGTTTCCCTGTTTTGGGGTGTTTGAAGAAGGCGGCTGCATAGGCATCTGCTGCCACGATATCTGCGGATGTAATGACCTCTCCGATATCCTCTGTTTTTCCGGGCCCTTTTGGGCCATTGGTTGTAAGAATCCGGATGGCATCCATCACGACCAGATCCGGCTTACGCACCGTATTGATATCGGCAATGCATTGATGGAGGCCGATCTTATGGAGCTGTTCCATATCCCATACGATCCCGATTAAGTTCTTCAGTCCAAGGGTGAGTTCCGTCGCAAAGTGATGTTTGGGAATGGGAAAATTGATGAAGACATCTGATTCGATCACATCCCTGAGCAATTCAGCCGTCTTGAGCTTCTTTCCTTTAGGGACATCCACCTGCTTATAGACGTTTCGGCCATGGCCGGAGAAGATATCTGCCCCAGCCTTCTGGGCCGTCTCTTTCAATCCCGACCTGGAGAAGCAAAACTGGTAATTATCACAGGTATGATCCCAGATGGCGACTCTCTTGGCTCCTGCGTCATAACACATCTTGATCAATGCTGAAAGAAGATCGGGGTTATTGGTGCAGGCTTGTTCGGGCGTCCTCGCCCAGGCGATATTGGCTTTGACCACCACCCTCTGCCCCTTCTTTACAAATCGGCCCATCCCGCCCAGAGGAGCCATGGCAGCCTGCAGGAGTTGTGATGGGGATCCATTTTTTGCAATGACCAGATCAGACTCTTCAGCGGCATGAGCCAGCGATCCATAAAATGGAAGCGCATTCGAAAACAAGGGGAGAGCCGCTGCAATAGCCGTTCCCTTAATAAACTGTCTTCGGGTTATTTTCTTACTCGGCGGATGGTCCATGATTCCTCCTGAATTCCTATATTTTTAGATTTCTTATAACTTTCAATCTTCGATCTGAAATCTGAAACTTCATTATTGTCCCAGTATAAGTCGTGAAGCTCCTTTATCTGTTCCAAACCAGACACCATTCTTATCCTCTGCCGCGCAGAAGACATTGTTGCTCAACAATCCATCAGCAGTCGTCAAAGAATCCCATTGACCTGTTGGAAGATCGTAGACGCTTACTCCGTTGTCCCTGCAGACAAATGCTCTCTCTTTGGTCACGCCGATCGAATAAATTCCTCCGTTCTTCAATGCATCTGTAGGTTCAATCCTCTTCCAACGATCCGAGACATCATCATATTCAAAAAGAAACCCTCCGATGCCGCCCGCCCATATCTTCTGTCCTACCCTGGCTAAGGATTTTATCTCCGTTTCCGTCAGCCCCTCTTTCTGGGAATAAGTCTTCCAGGTCTTTTTAGCCCTATGGAGACGACTGATTCCTCCGTTCGTTCCCATCCATATGAAATCGGATTGGATCAAAATGGCGTTGACAAAATTTCCTGAGAGGCCGTCCTGAGGGGAGTAAAACATCCTCCACCCCTCTGTCTTCTTATCGAGTTGGGAAAGGCCTTTTTCAGATCCAACCCAAACCCACTCTCCATCCACAACCATGGAGACGACCTTCTTGGCACGGCCATCGTTCGTATTGAAACGTTTCCAGGGGGGGGTTCTCTGGGGATGATAATAGGATATCCCTCCCCCTCCAAAACCATAGAAATAGGTACCAAACCAGATGCGATCCACATCCGGAACAATCACAGAAACATGGTTATAGGGGAGAAGGTTTTTCCAGTTGATGCTTTTCCCATCGTCAACTTTATCCATGGGCTCACCCTTTGTGGTATAGGTTTTATAAACCTTTTTCGACTTATCGTAGAGGGTGGTCCCTCCTCCATAGGTCCCAAACCAGACCTCCTCACCTTGAACAGCAATGGCATAAACCATTTCGCTTGAAAGACCATCTTTGGGGGTGATGTGCTGGAAAGATAAGGGTCTCTTTAACGGGCCAGCTTCAGCAAGGCAGAAAAAGAAAAGGACAAAAATGGAAGAAAAAAGAATCTGAATGAAAGGTTGAAAGGCTGATTTCATTTTCCCTCCCTAAAATTTTACTAATTATGTCGAATCGAATAAAGATTTTCAATAGTTCTCGCCATTTCATCCGTGAAAGAAAATGTCAGAGGACACAAAAAATTTCATTAACTTACCTTGACAATCTCCCTTTTAGTGATTATTTACAGGTCTACGCTGAAAAGATGTTTTATATCGTTTAGCCATTTCGTTTCAAAAATGAGCCGTAACTAATTAATTTTAAATGGTTTTTTTGAGGAGGTGGTGTGATTTATCGAATCATAACATAATCTTATTCCCAACTTTACCAATTTGAAAACCATTGAGCAAGAAAGGAGAATTAAAAGATGAAGATTAGGCCATTGCAGGACAGAGTGATTGTCAGAAGACTTGCGGAAGAGGAAAAGACAAAAGGCGGGATTATCATTCCCGATACCGCAAAAGAGAAACCCCAGGAAGGGAAAGTCATCGCTGTTGGGAAAGGGAAAACGACAGAAGAGGGTAAGTTGATCCCTCTCGATGTGAAGGTTGGAGACAAAATTCTTTTTGGGAAGTATTCCGGTGCAGAGATTAAGGTTGAGGGTGAAGAACTTCTCATCATGAGAGAAGAGGATATCTTAGGAATTATTGAAGGGAAATAAGAACCGATTTCAAATTACAAAGAAAATGGAGGTAAGTCAAAATGGCAAAGGAACTGAAGTTTAGTCAGGAAGCCCGTAATGCAATATTACGGGGAGTCAATATCTTAGCCGATGTGGTCAAGGTTACCCTGGGCCCAAAAGGAAGGAACGTCATATTAGAAAAATCCTTTGGATCCCCGACCGTCACCAAAGATGGCGTGACCGTCGCGAAAGAGATCGAATTGGAAGATAAGTTTGAGAACATGGGCGCCCAAATGGTGAAGGAGGTTGCTAGCAAAACTTCCGACACGGCAGGAGATGGGACGACGACAGCCACTGTTTTGGCCCAGGCCATTTATCGTGAAGGGTCGAAGGTGGTCGCAGCGGGTGCCAATCCAATGGATGTGAAACGCGGGATCGATTTGGCCGTCGAGGAAGTGATTAAAGAGCTAAAGAAATTGAGCAAACCGACGAAGGATCAGAAAGAGATTTCTCAAGTCGGGAAGATCTCTGCCAATAATGATGAAACCATCGGGAATATCATTGCCGAAGCGATGAACAAAGTGGGCAAAGAAGGTGTGATCACAGTAGAGGAAGCGAAGGGAATGGAAACGACGCTCGATGTGGTAGAGGGGATGCAATTCGATCGAGGATATCTCTCTCCTTACTTTGTCACCGATCCTGAGAAGATGGTAGCAGTGCTCGAAGATGTCTATATCCTTCTCAACGAGAAAAAGATCTCCAACATGAAAGATATGCTTCCGATCCTGGAACAGATTGCCAAGATGGGAAAACCCCTTTTAATCCTTGCCGAAGATGTGGAGGGAGAAGCCCTGGCTACTCTGGTGGTCAACAAACTCCGTGGGACCCTCAAATGCTGTGCAGTGAAGGCCCCTGGTTTTGGAGATCGCAGGAAGGCGATGTTGGAAGATATCGCTATCCTCACCGGAGGAAGAATGATTTCAGAGGACTTAGGCATTAAATTGGAGAATATCAAATTGAACGACTTAGGCAGGGCAAAACGGATCACCATAGATAAGGACAATACGACGATTGTCGATGGAGCAGGAGACAAAGACGATATTGAGGCAAGGGTGAAACAGATCCGTGTCCAGATCGAAGAGACCACATCCGATTATGATCGAGAGAAACTTCAAGAACGCCTGGCTAAGATTATCGGTGGAGTGGCCGTGATCAATGTGGGTGCAGCCACGGAGACCGAGATGAAAGAGAAGAAGGCCCGCGTCGAGGATGCCCTGAACGCAACCCGGGCAGCTGTCGAGGAAGGAATTGTTCCGGGTGGTGGTGTGGCATACCTCCGCTGCCTTCCCGCACTGGATAAAATGAAATTAGAAGGAGACCAGAAGATCGGGGTCGATCTTGTAAAAAGATCTTTAGAAGAACCTATCCGCCAGATCGCCAATAATGCGGGTCAGGAAGGCTCTGTGGTAACGGAGAAAGTGAGGAACGAGAAGGGAGCCTTTGGATTCGATGCCGCACAGGATGAGTATACGGATATGATCAAGGCAGGCATCATCGATCCTACCAAAGTGGTCAGGCTGGCCCTTCAAAATGCGGCTTCCGTCGCATCGTTGATGATCACCACAGAAGCCATTGTGGCCGAGAAGCCAGAAAAGAAAGCCCCTTATCCCGCAATGCCTCCGGGTGGTGGAATGGGTGGAATGGGTGATATGTACTAAGATTTCAATCTATATTGAATCCAAGAAAAGGGCTTGGAAAAGTGGAATCTCTTTTCCAAGCCCTTTTTATTTCAATCCTTTCACAAGGTTCTTTCCCCAAAAATAATATCTCTTGAAAGTTTTCGCTGAAACTTCCTTAACTTTTTTATAATTTTGTTGTCTTAAAATAGAAGAAAAAGATCATTTATGATTCTATGTCTTAGGCTAGTATAGCTGTAACTATTGAATTCTATTTCTGAAAATTAAATTTTCACTTGCATTTAAAAAGAAAGGGGGTTAATATTCTGTCCGTAGTGGAAAGAAAGCCATTGCAAATTGATTTTCGACATCTAGAAACTTTTTGTCGTGTGGCCGATTTAAAAAGCTTCTCTAAGGCGGCTGAGGATCTCTTCCTCACCCAACCCACTGTCAGCGGCCACATCCTCTCCTTAGAACAATCCCTATCCCTGCGCTTCTTCGACCGTACGAGCAGAGAGGTTCGCCTCACCAAAGCCGGAGAGGTCTTCTTGGGATATGCTTCAAAAATTTTATCTTTTCGTAAAGATTTACTAAATGCCTTGAGCGAATTTTCCCAGGGGATCAGAGGAGAACTATCTTTGGGTGCAAGCACCCTCCCCGGAGAATATCTCCTCCCCAAACTCATGGGTGATTTTAAAAAAGAACACCCTCACTTTATCATTTCCCTCAAGATCGCTGATACGAAGGAAATTATCCAATATGTCCTTCAAGACAACGTCGAGTTTGGTATCACTGGCGCCAAGTTGAACCATCCTTCTCTCCATTATGAAAAATATGAAGAGGATGAAATTATCGTCGTGGCCCCCTCTGATCACCCCCTGACCCGAAAGAAAAGAGTGAACCTGGAAGAACTTTTAAAGGAACCCTGGATCATTCGGGAGGAGGGTTCTGGAACTCAGATAGCAGTGGAAAAGACGTTACGGAAAAAAGGCAGGAGCTTAAAACAGTTTAATGTGGCCATGGAGATGGGAAGTACTTCTTCTGTGAAGGAGGGGGTGAAGGCGAAATTAGGTCTTGCTTTCATCTCCGGAAGAGCCACAGAAGAAGAAGTAAGTCAGGGCTTCCTCTCTCGAATCGATATGGAGGGGATCGACCCCATCTCTCGACAAATCTATATCGTCTCTCATCGTGGGAGAACGCTTTCGCCGATAGGAATGGAATTCCTTCGATTCCTCAAAGGGAAGAAGGAGAAGAATTGAGATGACCCTTCCGAGACAACCTATATTACAGCTTCGTCTGGGCAAAAATAAAAGGGTCGTGGACCATTCCCGAAAATCTTCTTAAAGAAATGGTTGACTTAGAGACTATTATCGTTTTAATAATAGAGCGGGGTGGAAAAATCAAAAAATTTTGGTTTGAAAAAAAATCTGGCAATGCCTTCTATGATCAGAGTGCAATACGAGCCATTAAAAAGCAGAATCCTTACCTCCTATTCCTAAAGAATTTAGTGAAGAGACCCTTGAAATTGGAATCCGTTTTTTTCCCGGACTGAAACATGCTGAAATATTTCTTCATCATCTCTCTTCTCTTCTTCTCTTTCATTTCCTCGTCGGAAGCAAGGGTCTATCTCGATATCAACGCTCCGACCTTCGTCCAGATCCCCATCGTCCTTGCTAAATGGAAATCTGTGGAAAAGACCCCTTCTCCCTTCTCAGAGAAGGCTTATGAGATTTTGGCTAACGATCTCACCCTCTCTGGTTTTTTTAAAGTGATCGATGTCCCTCATCTCCCCCCTTCCCTTCGAGAAAGAGAAGGAATCCCGAACACGTCCTCCCTCCAGGAATGGATCCCTGCGGGGGGAGAAATCCTCTTGGCAGGAGAAACCCTTTTGGAATCCGATGGTCTCAATTTCAAGTTGAAATTCCATCTGTTTGATTTAGTGGAACAGAGACACATCGTTGGGAAACAGTATGAAGGCCCTTTACAAACCCTTCGATCCGCAGTCCACCGAATTGCCGATGAAGTTGTTCTTCAAATCACGGGGGAGAAAGGGGTTCACAATACAAAAATTGCCTATGCCGTTCTCCAGGGGCCCGGTAAGGAGATCTTCATCGCTGATTTCGACGGGGCCAACGTCAAACAGATCACCCAAAACCAATCCATCAACCTTTCTCCAGCCTGGGCTCCAGATGGTAAAAAAATCGCTTTTACCTCTTACCTCAAACGGAATCCAGACCTCTACCTGATCAATACAGATGGGAAAAATCTTCAACGATTCTCTTACTACCCGGGGTTGAACGTCTCTCCCTCCTGGTCACCGGATGGGAAACAGATTGTTCTCATGATGGGAATGGAAGGAAAGTCGGACATCTTCCTCATTGATACGAATGGGGGTAACCCAAGAAGACTGACGAAGGGACACGGCAATGAGGCTTCGCCCACATGGTCTCCAGACGGCGAGTCGATCGCTTTTGTCTCAGACCGATCCGGTTCACCACAAATCTATGTCATGGCAAGGGATGGGGCCAATGTGCGCCGTCTGACCTTCGAGGGAAGCTACAATACCAATCCTTCCTGGTCGCCGAAGGGCGACCGGATCGCTTTTTGCGCAAGAGCGGAAGGCCGTTTTCATATCTTTACTATTGGAATTGACGGATCGGGACTCCGGAAAATGACCTCCAATTCTGGAAATAACGAGAGTCCCTGCTGGTCCCCAGATGGCCGCTATATCGCTTTTAGCTCGACCCGAACAGGTGCATCGAAAATTTTTATTATGAATGCCAATGGATTCAATCAGAGAGTATTAACATCATCGAAAGGAGGTGAGTCAAGCCCAGCCTGGTCAAGGCGATTTGAGTAAACCCCGTTAGAAAGGATGGGGCTTTGACCCCTACCTTATTCTGTAAGGGATTGAAGCTTTATGATATGATCCCCACTATAAAAGACGGGGATTTCTAACGGGGCAAACAGGTGTTTCCAAATCATTCATCAAGGAGGGTTACCATGAGTAAAAAAAGTTTTGTCATCTTCACCATTCTTTTCCTCTGTTTCGGACTTATGATGTCGGGTTGCCCGAAAAAAACAGTCATGAAAGAAGAACCATCCGTCAAGAAGGAAGAAGCCGTTAAGAAAGAGGAAGCAGCCAAGAAAGAGGAAGGAGCTAAAAAAGAATTCGAAAAGAGTCTTGTCGCCACGAAAACTCCCGGCATTGAAGGGGAGGTTTTTGAAAGCTCTCTGCTCAAGGATATTCGTTTTGACTTTGATAAATATGACATCCGTCCTGGAGAGGCAGCCATTCTGAAGGACAATGCGGCCCTTTTGAAGAAATACCCTAATGTCAAGATCCAAATCGAAGGCCATTGTGACGAAAGAGGAACGGTAGAATACAACCTCGCTCTCGGAGAAAGGCGAGCTAACAGTTCAAAAAATTACCTCGTCTCATTAGGCATCTCCGCAGATCGTATTTCTACAATCAGTTATGGAAAGGAAAAACCGTTAGATCCTGGTCATAATGAGGAAGCTTGGGCAAAAAACCGAAGGGCCCATACCATTATCACAGCTAAATAATGAGGCGAAGCATTCCTCGGGGAGTTTCGATGCTCGCCGAGGAGAGCTTGTCCATGGGAAAAAAATTGCGAACAGGTGATGGCATGAAAGGATGGATTATCTTTTCAATAGGATTGTTGCTTTTTGGATGTGCAAGCACCAAGGATGTACAAATTCTGGATAAGGAGATGGACAAGCTCCATTCTCAAATCGATGTTCTCCAAAAGGAAAATGACTCTGCGAAGAACCAACTATCTGACTTGAGAGCGGAAAATCAAAAGCTGAAGACGGACCTCCCTCTCCAGCTCGAAAATGTTCAATCCGAAATCCGAGCCTTGTCGACAAGTGTTGATGAGTATAAAGAGCTTCTTAAAAGGCCTTCAAGAGACAAGGAGGAGATGGAAGGCCGATTGAAAATCTTAGAAGAAAGGAGAAAAACTCAGGAGGAGAAAGTTAAGGAAATAGAGGATCGCCTCAAGGGGTTAGATGGAAAAACAGCTGGGTCGATTTCGAAGCCAATGGAGTCAGAAAGGTTGGCCTCAACCAAAGAGATCCCCATCGAGCTAAAGGGGATCTCCACAGGGATGGGAGATCTCTATAAAGATGCTTATGAAACCTTACACAAGGGAGACCTAGAAGGAGCCCGAAGAAAATTTGAAGCCTTTCTCAAACAATATCCCAACACAGAACTCTCTGATAATGCCCAGTTTTGGATCGGAGAGACTTACTATCTAAAAAAGGATTTTGAGAGGGCGATCTTAGAATATGAGAAGGCCATTGTGAAATATCCAGAAGGGGACAAAATACCCGCAGCGTTATTCAAGCAAGCCCTCGCTTTCTTGGAACTTGGGGATAAGGCGAATGCCAGAAATTTACTCAAGCGGGTGATCGAAAAATATCCCCATTCCGACCAGGCCGAATTGGCTAAGAAGAAGTTAGAAACCATAAAATAAAAAAGGTCCATCCTTTTTTTAAGGGATGGACCTTGTCATTTCTTACCGATTGCCTCGTGCCTTTTCCCTCTACGCAGAAGTTTGTGCCATGCCCTCTCCTTCGCCTCCTGGTGGAACCTCTTCTCCGCTATACCCTTCCACCCAAAGCTCTAATTGTTTGTATTTGGAGAGACCGGTTCCCGCAGGAATCAGGCGTCCCATGATCACATTTTCCTTCAACCCTTTTAAATTGTCCACCTTCCCTGCCACGGCTGCTTGAGTGAGTACTTTGGTGGTCTCCTGGAAGGAGGCGGCGGAGATAAAACTGTCCGTAACGAGAGAAGCCTTCGTGATTCCCAGAAAAAGAGGTTCTCCCACAGCGGGTTTTCCTCCCTCGTTCATGACCCGGGCATTCTCTTCTTCAAAGACAAATTTTTCTACTTGGTCGTCGACTAAAAAGTGAGTATCTCCCACCTCTCTAATCTTCACCCTCTTGAGCATCTGGCGAACAATGACCTCGATATGTTTATCGTTGATCTTGACCCCTTGGAGTTTATAAACCTCCTGGATTTCATCCACTAAATATCGAGCCAGAGCCTTATCCCCCAACACTCTCAAAATATCATGAGGATTGGAAGGACCGTCCATCAAGGCCTCCCCTGCTTTGACAAAATCGCCTTCATGGACGCTGACATGTTTTCCTCTGGGAATCATATATTCCTTGGGTTCGCCCACATCGGGTCGAATGACCACCTTCCTCTTCCCCTTGAGGTCCTTTCCAAATTCAACCACCCCATCAATATCGCTGATCAAGGCATACTCTTTTGGCTTTCTGGCTTCAAAAAGTTCAGCCACTCGAGGAAGACCTCCCGTGATATCCTTTGTCTTCGTCGTCTCCCGCGGGATCTTCACGATCACATCTCCGGCTTCCACCATATCTCCTTCGGAGATGAAAATATTCGCTCCGACCGGCAGAAGATAACGAGCCTGGGAGGCAGATCCAGGGAGATTCATGGTCTTGCTTTTCTCATCCTTGATCGAAATCCTTGGCCGAAGTTCTGCGTCTTTTGATTCGGTGATCACTTTTCTGGAAAGGCCGGTAAATTCATCCACCTGTTCCTGCATGGTCGCCCCTTCGATGATGTCCCCAAATTTCACCCGGCCTGAAACCTCCGTCAAAACAGGGATGGAGTAAGGATCCCATTCTGCCAGGATCTCTCCTTCCTTCACCTTTTGTCCATCCTTGACCTTCAGTTTGGCCCCATAAATCACGGAATACCGTCTTCGCTCTCTTCCGCTTTCATCTAAGACGGCGATCTCCCCGTTTCGGTTCATGACGATCAGGTTCCCTTCGCGGTTCCTGACGGTCTTGAGATTGATGAATTTCGCCTTTCCATCGATCCGACATTCCAGCGTGGTCTGTTCTGCTCGCCGGCTAGCTGTCCCACCGATATGGAATGTCCTCATCGTCAACTGGGTCCCCGGCTCACCGATGGATTGGGCAGCGATGATGCCGATCGCCTCCCCCACAATGACCAACCTTCCACGAGCCAAATCCCTTCCGTAACAGAGCGCACAGACACCCCGTTTCGATTTACAGCTGAGCACCGATCGAATCTTGACCTTATCAATTCCAATATCCTCAATGCGATCTGCCAAGGTTTCATCAATTTCTTCATTCCCTTTGACGATCACGTCACTGGAAAAAGGATCTCGGATTTCTTCCAAGGCCACACGGCCAAGAATTCGTTCCTTCATCGATTCGATGATCTCTCCTCCCTCGACGAGCGATTCGACTTCGATCCCGTCCAGGGTGCCACAGTCAATCTCCCTGATGACTACATCCTGAGCGACATCCACCAATCGTCGGGTGAGATATCCTGCATTGGCTGTTTTCAATGCAGTATCAGCGAGCCCCTTTCGAGCCCCATGGGTGGAGATGAAGTATTGCAGAACCGTCAGCCCTTCACGAAAGTTCGCGGTGATGGGAGTTTCGATGATCTCTCCAGAAGGTTTGGCCATCAAACCCCGCATCCCAGCTAATTGTCGGACTTGTTGGGCACTGCCTCGAGCTCCAGAGTCGGCCATGATGTAAATGGGGTTTAAACTCTCTGTGGTGTGTTTCTCTCCAGAAGGGGCCATCACCTCCTCACTCCCCAGTTCCTTCAACATCACCCCAGCAATATTTTCAGTGACCTGAGCCCAAATGTCGATGACCTTATTATATCGCTCTCCATCTGTGATCAATCCCTCTGTATATTGTTCTTGAACCTTTTCAATCTCCTGCTGGGCTTCTTGGAGGAGTTTCCCCTTATTGGAGGGAATCAGCATGTCATCAAGGGAGATGGAAATCCCAGCCAACGTCGCATAATGATAACCCAAACCTTTCAACCGATCGGAGAGAAGGACCGTTTTCTTATCTCCACCATACCGATAGCAATAGTCGATGAGGTTGGCAAGCTCGCTCTTCTTCATCACCTTGTTGATCAATCGAAATGGGATCTCCTCGGGAAGAATCTCTTTGAGGAGCACTCGACCTACGGTTGTCTCAACAAGTTCCCCATCCAATCGGACCTTGATCCGGGCATGGAGGTCGACCTCATTAGCATCGTAAGCGATTCGGACCTCTTCTGAATTTGAAAACACCTTTCCTTCCCCTTTGACATAGGGACGTTCCCTGGTCATGTAATAAATTCCAAGGACAATGTCTTGCGTAGGGATAATGATGGGTTTCCCATTGGCAGGGGAGAGGATGTTATTGGTGGACATCATCAGAATCCTTGCCTCCGCTTGGGCCTCCACAGAGAGGGGAACATGGACAGCCATCTGGTCCCCATCAAAATCTGCGTTGAAGGCAGCACAGACCAACGGGTGAAGTTGGATGGCTTTGCCCTCAATCAAAACGGGTTCAAAGGCTTGAATACCTAAACGGTGAAGGGTTGGAGCACGATTGAGGAGTACAGGATGCTCACGGATCACTTCATCCAAGACATCCCAGACCTCGGGCCTCTCTTTCTCCAACATCTTCTTGGCGCTTTTGATCGTGGTCACCAAACCTCTCTCTTCCAAACGGTGGTAGATGAAGGGCTTGAACAGTTCGAGGGCCATCTTCTTGGGAAGTCCACACTGATGTAACTTCAGCTCGGGACCGACGACGATCACTGAACGGCCGGAATAGTCCACCCGCTTCCCCAATAGGTTCTGCCGGAAACGGCCCTGCTTCCCTCTGAGCATATCGCTCAACGATTTGAGAGGTTTCTTATTCGCCCCTAAGATCGTCCTCCCTCTCTTCCCGTTATCGAACAGGGCATCCACGGCTTCCTGAAGCATCCGCTTCTCATTACGGATGATGATCTCTGGGGCATTCAATTCGAGAAGCCGTTTGAGGCGGTTATTTCGATTGATGACTCTTCGGTAAAGGTCGTTGAGATCGGAGGTGGCAAACCGACCCCCATCCAAGGGGACAAGAGGACGGAGATCAGGCGGGATGACGGGAATCACTTCTAAAATCATCCACTCCGGTTTGTTTCCCGATTCCAAGAAAGACTCAATAATTTTTAATCGTTTGGCTAACCTCTTTTTTTTGGCCTCCGAGGTCGTTTCCTTCATTTCTACTCGGAGCTTCTGGGAAAGTTCTTTCACATTGGTATTTCTCAACAGCTCTCGAATCGCATCCGCTCCTTGAGCCGCCACAAAATCATCCCTGTATTTCTCCCTGGCTTCCCGATATCGATCTTCAGAAAGGATTTCGCTTTTCTTCAGAGGTGTTTTCTTCCCATCGAGGACGAGGTAGGCTTCAAAGTAGAGAATCCGCTCTAATTCTCTCAGTGTCATATCCGAAAGGATCCCAATCTTACTGGGAATGCTTTTGAGGAACCAGATATGAGCCACTGGGGTGGCCAACCGGATATGCCCCATCCTCTCCCTGCGCACCTTGGATTGGATGACTTCCACCCCGCACTTCTCGCAGACAATGCCTCGGTGTTTCATCCGTTTGTATTTACCGCAATTGCATTCATAATCTTTGGTGGGGCCGAAAATTTTGGCACAGAAGAGCCCATCTTTTTCTGGTTTGAAAGTCCGATAGTTAATGGTCTCTGGCTTCTTCACCTCTCCGTGGGACCACGATTCAATTTTCTCAGGAGAGGCGATTGAGATTCGGATGGCATTATAACTAATTGGACTTTTCCCCTTTTCAAAGAATGATAGATAATCTTCCAATGTCTTCCTCCTTTGTGATCCGAAAGTGGAGTGTGGAGAGTAAGCTGTGGTTTAAACTACCTTCCACTTTCTACTCTCTCCTTTCCATTAAACTTCTTCCCTTTTCTCTTCAATCAATTCAGTGTCTAAACAGAGGCTCTGTAACTCTTTGACCAAAACATTAAACGACTCTGGGAGCCCTGGCTCCAACGTATGTTCCCCTTTGACGATCGCCTCATAGACTCGAGTCCTTCCTGCTACATCGTCCGATTTCACAGTTAAGAATTCCTGTAAGGAGTGGGCTGCCCCGTAGGCTTCCAAAGCCCACACCTCCATCTCCCCTAACCGTTGCCCTCCGAACTGAGCTTTGCCGCCTAACGGTTGTTGAGTCACCAAAGAATAAGGGCCGATGGACCGGGCATGTATCTTGTCATCTACCAAATGGTGCAATTTGAGGAGGTACATATAGCCTATGGTCACCTTCTGATGAAAGGGTTCTCCCGTCCTTCCGTCATAGAGGATAGTCTGTCCAGTGGTCGGAAGCCCGGCTTTCTTCAAGAGGTCCTTAATCTCTTCTTCTGAGGCCCCATCGAACACAGGGACCGAGACGAAAATTCCTTGTCCCAGCTTGCGAGCCAACTCGATCACCTCTTCATCGGTCGCCTGCTCCAGATATTCATTCACCTCTTTTGAGGAATAGATCTCTTTGATTCTTCTTCGAAGCAATTTGGAGTTGAAATGCTTCTGTAAATACTCCTCGATCTTCCACCCGAGTCCCTTGGCAGCCCATCCCAGGTGGGTTTCAAGGATTTGACCCACATTCATTCGTGACGGGACTCCTAATGGATTGAGGACGATTTCGACCGGCGTCCCATCTTCTAAGTACGGCATGTCCTCTTCAGGGAGGATCCGGGAGATGATCCCTTTATTTCCATGACGTCCTGACATTTTATCCCCGACAGAAAGTTTCCGTTTCATGGCGATGTAGACCTTGACGGTCTTGATGACGCCCGGAGCCAGTTCGTCTCCCCTCTTCAGTTTCGCCAATTTATCTCCGAAGACTCCCTTCACGACATTGATCTGGAGTTCCGCATGATCGAGAAAACGGTGAACGTCAGGAAGAACCCTCTTCCCCTCCATGACATCAATCTCCTTGAGTCGATCGAAGGGGATGGCAAAGAGATGCTCTTCCTTAATCCGCTCTTTGGCTTCCAAATAGAGGCGGTTTTTCTTCTCATCCGCAATTTTATGGGCGGCTCGTTTACCGATCAGATATTTTCCGATCTTCCTTCGCGTACTGTTCTGGATGATTCGGATCTCATCTGCTTGGTTCTTTAACAACCTCGCCTTCTCTTGATCCTCGATTGCCTTCATCCTCTCATCTCTCTCCTGCCCTTTCCGGGAGAAAACTTTGGCATCGATGACGATTCCTTCAATCCCGTGGGGGACTCTCAATGAGGTATCCCGAACATCTCCCGCTTTTTCACCAAAGATGGCCCGAAGGAGTTTCTCCTCTGGAGAGAGTTGGGTCTCTCCCTTGGGAGTCACTTTTCCGACGAGAATGTCACCGGGCTTCACTTCGGCTCCGATCCGGATGATTCCGCTCTCATCCAGATCCTTCAATGCCTCCTCCCCTGCATTGGGGATATCACAGGTAATCTCCTCTTTTCCCAATTTGGTGTCCCGAGCCACACACTCCAATTCTTCAATATGGATAGAGGTGTAGGTGTCTTCCTTCAACAACTTCTCGCTGATGAGGATGGAATCCTCAAAGTTATATCCTCCCCAGGGCATGAAGCCGACCAGGACATTCTTCCCTAATGCCAACTCTCCCATATTGGTCGCCGGCCCATCTGCAATCACCTCGCCCTTTTTGACTCGCTCCCCAATATGGACGATAGGTCTTTGATTAATGCAGGTATTCTGATTGGATCGTTTGTATTTGATCAACGTATAAATGTCGACTCCTGGATCGTCCTCCTTCTGACCATCCTCATCGGCACGGATGACGATTCGTGAAGCATCCACATCTTCCACGGCGCCATCCCTTTTGGCAACCACCGTCACTCCAGAATCTCTCGCCACAATGGCTTCCATTCCCGTCCCGATCAGCGGGGCATCCGTTCTGAGAAGGGGAACAGCTTGGCGCTGCATATTCGATCCCATGAGGGCTCGGTTGGCATCGTCGTTCTCCAAAAAGGGAACAAGGGAGGTGGCTACGCTCACCAACTGCTTTGGAGAAACATCCATGTACCGAATTTCCTCGGGTTTCACCGTCATAAATTCGCCTCCTCTTCGGGCAGAGATGAGCGGGGCGGTAAATCTCCCTTCTCGATCCAGGGGAGCATTGGCTTGAGCGATGGCAGGTTTCTGTCCGTCGATTTCTTCCTCTTCATCCAGAGCAAAAAGATATCGGATATTGTTGGTGACTTTTCCATTGATCACTTCCCGATAAGGGGTCTCAATAAATCCATAGTCATTGACACGGGCATAGGTGCTGAGAGAGGTGATCAAGCCAATGTTCGGACCCTCCGGAGTCTCGATGGGACAGATTCGGCCATAGTGGGTGGGGTGGACGTCCCTCACCTCAAATCCTGCCCTCTCCCGGGTGAGCCCTCCAGGGCCCAAGGCAGAGAGCCGACGCTTGTGGGTAATCTCTGCAAGAGGGTTCGTCTGATCCATAAATTGGGAAAGCTGACTAGAGCCAAAAAACTCTTTGATCACGGCCGAGAGGGGTTTTGAGTTGATGAGATCATGGGGCATCAAGGTCTCTACATCTTGAAGGCTCATTCGCTCCTTGATCGCCCTTTCAAGCCTCACCAGCCCAATGTGATATTGATTTTCCAAAAGCTCTCCAACGGTCCTCACCCGGCGGTTTCCCAAGTGGTCAATATCGTCAACGGCACCCTGACCATCCTTCAGTTTGATTAAGTACTTGACGACCTCGAGGATATCCTTCCTCCTCAGAGTGGTCTTCTCATCTTCCAGAATCTTCCGAACTTTTCCTTGGACATCATCCGTGATGGTCCCATCCTTCAAGGAAGGCATGAGTCCGATGGGATGAAGGATCTTGGCGACGCGTTGAATCTCTTCCGTCATTTCCGGGGTAGCCATCGCTTCGTCAAAATCAAGCCATCCTTCCAAGATTCGGTCGACCAGTTCCCTCCCCCCTGCAAAGGCCGCTCCAACTGCTAGCGCCTCTTTCTTCCATTTCTCGGTGAAGACCAACACTTTGGGAGAATTTCCCTTTAGACCGATTTTATGGTTCAACTTCATCCTTCCTACTTTGGAGAGGTCGTAGCGTTCGGCATTGAAGAAAAGATTGTAGAAGAGTCCGATGGCCGTCTCAATGGTAGGAGGATCTCCAGGGCGAAGTCTTTTATAAATGTCGATCAGGGCTCTTTCGGATTCCTTCTCACGAAGGGATTTGCCGGGTCCAAGAACGGGTAATTTTTCCCTTTCCTCTTGGGTCAACCCGATCTTATCCACCACCAATGTATCCCGCAATGAAGAGCTGACATTGATGTTGTCGATGAACAGGATTTCGAAGGCCTCGATCTTTTTCTCTTTCATCTCGTTCAGAAGCTTTTCCGTGACCTGGTCATTACATTCGGCGATCACTTCTCCCGTCTCAGGGTCGACCACATCCTTCGCCAGATATCGTCCGATCAGATCCTGGGCCTCCACTGAAATGGTATTGATCTTGGCCAACTCCAATTTTTTGAAAGAGTCTTCTGTAATGCGCCGATGTTTTTTGAGGATAATCTTATGCGTTTCCGGATCTAGGATATCAGAGGTTGCCTTCTGTCCCACCAACACATCCCTCGAAATCTCTTTTTGAAATTTCCCTCTCCGGATGAGAACCTTTTCCCTATGATAGAAATAGTCCAAAAGTTCTTCTCCGGTGTATTTGAGAGCCCGGAGAAGGACGGTGACAGGAATCTTTCGACGTCGGTCGATCCGAACATGGAGAAGATCTTTTTGATCAAATTCGAAGTCAATCCAAGATCCGCGGTAGGGAATGATGCGTGCATAATAAAAGACCTTTCCTCCGCTGTGGGGTTTGATTTGATCCTGATCAAAAAAGACTCCTGGGGAACGATGAAGTTGGCTGACGATCACCCGTTCGGTCCCGTTCACAATAAACGTTCCATTTTCGGTCATGAGAGGAATTTCACCAAAATAGACTTCTTGCTCTTTGACAGCCTTGATGCTCTTGGCCTTGGTCTCTTCATTCACATCCCAGACCACTAAGCGAACAGTCACCTTAATGGGTGCCGCATAGGTCATCCCTCTTAACAGACATTCTTCCACATCATATTTCGGCTCGGTGAGACGGTAGTTGACGAATTCAAGAGAAGCGGTTTCGTAAAAATCCTTGATCGGGAAGACGGTTTTAAAGACCGCTTGAAGTCCGATGGGTTCCCGTTTGTCCGGATCCGCATTGGCTTGTAGAAACTGTTCGTAAGATCTCTTTTGAACCTCGATCAGATTGGAGATCTCTAATACTTCTTTAATTTTTGAAAAGTTCTTACGATACCTTCGATAGACAGGGACGACGCTGGCCATAATCACTCCTCTCCCTTAAATAGAAAGTCTCCTCCCTTTCGGACTGCCACTTAACATTCGCTTTGTCCTTCTGGGAAGAGACAACAGTGTCCCTCAACACTTCTGAATGTTTCCCTACTTGATTTCGACCGTTCCCCCAGCCTCTTGAAGCTTCTTCTTCATTGTTGCGGCTTCTTCTTTTGAAACCCCTTCTTTAACTGGCTTGGGGACACCTTCGACAAGGTCTTTGGCTTCCTTCAAACCCAATCCAGTCAGTTCCCTGACCACCTTAATCACTTGGATCTTCTTATCACCAAAACTCGTCAGGATGACATCAAATTCTGTCTTTTCTTCAGCTGGGGCGGCTTCCGCTCCGGCTGCAGCCCCGGCCACTGGCATTGCCGCCACCGCCATCGGTGCAGCGGCCTTGATTCCCAACTTTTCCTCCAGGGCCTTCACCAAATCACGCGCTTCCAACAAAGTTAAACCACCGATCTCTTCAGCAATTTTTTGGATATCTGCCATTTGAAAAATCCTCCTATCTTTATTTCTAGCTTTTCCCACTCCTCACCCTTCCCGAAGGAGGAAGATGAGGGTAAAAGTCATGGTGCGGTATTTGTTTCTTCAGGGGATTGCTGTTTTAGCTGATCGACACGGGCCTGAATGACTCCGAGCGTCTGTTGGATCGCATTGTAGAGAACCGCTCCGAGTTGACTGGCTGTCCCCTGAATCCCTCCCAGGACTTGACCAAAAAGCACCTCACGAGAAGGCATCGTTGCCAGGGCCTTGACCTCTTCAGGAGACGCCACCCTTCCCTGAATTAACCCAACTTTAATCTCAAGGTTGGGTTGTGTTTTGACGAATTCCGATAAAATCTTTGCCAGAAGGACCGGATCTCCATAAGAGATCGCCATGGCTGTGGGTCCTTCAAAATAGTTATCCAATTTCTCCAAATCGGTCCCTTTGGATGCCAGTTTCATCAAAGTATTTTTGACCACGTGATAGGAAATCTTCTCTTCTCTTAACCGTTGTCTCAAACGACTCAACTGCTCAACATTGAGACCTCGGTAATTGGTCAGGACAACAGCCCGAAACCCCTTTACCCTTTCGCCAAGATCTGATACGACCTGTGCTTTCTCTTTCCGATTCAATGAACTCTACCTCCTCCAATGAAGTCCGTCGTCTTTCTTAAGACTTCAAAACATTTCTGACATCCAGTGGATCAATTTTAATTCCAAGCCCCATGGTGGTGGATAAGGCAATGCTCCGCAAATAGATCCCTTTGCTGGTCGGGGGCTTTGACCGTAGAATCATTTCCAAGAGCGTCTTGACATTTTCTAATAATCGACTAAACCCAAAAGAGACCTTTCCTACAGGAACATGGACGACCCCGGCCTTCTCGACTTTAAACTCCACCTTGCCTGCTTTGATCTCTTTGATGGCCCTTTCCAGATCGAAGGTGACGGTTCCCACTTTGGGGTTAGGCATCAATCCACGAGGCCCTAAAATCTTCCCCAATTTACTGACCAAACCCATCATGTCCGGTGTGGCAATCGCTTTGTCAAACTCCAGCCACCCTTTTGAAATTTTCTCAATGAGGTCTTCTCCTCCCACGAAATCGGCACCCGCATCCAATGCCTCTTTCTCTTTCTGACCTTTTGCGAAGACTAATACCCGGACCTTCTTGCCAGTTCCATGAGGAAGGACAACGGTTCCTCGGACCATTTGGTCTGCTTTCTTAGGATCCACCCCAAGACGGATAGCGAGGTCCACCCCTTCATCAAATTTAGCGTAAGCCGTCTCCAAAAGGAGTTTAACCCCCTCCTCCAGTTCGTACCGTTTGCTTCGATCAACCTTGCCTTTTGCCTCTAAATATTTCTTTCCTCTCGTTGCCATAATCCTCTCTTACTCAACCTCCAGACCCATGCTCCGTGCAGTCCCCTCGATCGTAAGAATCGCCCCCTCCAGGTCCACGGCGTTGAGATCTTTGAACTTGATCTGTGCGATCTCCCGAATCTGGTCTCTGGTCACCTTGCCCACTTTGTTGCGATTGGGTTCCCCAGAACCTTTCACAATTTTTGCCGCCTTCTTTAAAAGGATTGAAGCCGGCGGAGTTTTGGTCACAAAGCTGAAGGATCGATCTGAATAGATAGTGATCACCACTGGGATGACCATTCCTTCCTGCCCCTGGGTCCGAGCGTTAAAGGCTTTGCAAAACTCCATGATGTTGACCCCATGTTGTCCCAGAGCCGGCCCGACCGGAGGGGAAGGGTTGGCTTGTCCTGCCTGAATTTGAAGCTTTACCATTGCCGCAACTTTTTTTGCCATTGTCCACTCCTCAGATGAGGGCCATCAATTCTTTTCTACTTGGATAAAATCCAGTTCTACTGGAGTCGCTCTTCCAAAGATAGAGACTAAAACCTTCAATTTCCTTTTTTCAGGTTTGACCTCTTCAATGGTCCCGATAAAGTTGACAAAAGGACCGTCGATCACTCGAACGCTATCTCCGGCGCCGAAAGAAACTTTTGGTTTTGCTTTCGAAACACCTTCCTTCATTTGAGACAGAATCTCTTCAACCTCTCCCTCTGAGATGGGAATCGGTTTTGTACCATCGCCGGCGAAACCGGTGATCTTTGGGGTGTCCTTAACGATATGCCACGTCTCCTCGTTCAATTCCATTTTCACCAATATATACCCAGGAAAGATCTTTCTCTGAGAGGTCTTTCTCTTCCCCTTCACCAACTCCACCACGGTCTCCGTGGGGACTAAAATGTTGGAAAAAAATTCTCCCTTCCCGAGATTTCTAATTCGTTCTTCTAAATTCTGTTTGGCCCTGTTTTCGAAACCCGAATAGGTGTGGACCACATACCACTGTTGCGCCATAATGTTTACCATTTGAATGGGGGAGGAAGTCCATTCCGCCCCTTTTAACTCGCTGCCTTCTTCAATAATTCCTTGATGAGATTTGACAGCCCAGAATCAACAATTCCTAAAAAGATGGCGATGATAAAAACGGCTACTAAAACGACAAAGGTACCAGAAAGGGTATCCTTCCTTGAAGGCCAGGTTACCTTTTTCAATTCGGTTTTAACCTCCCTCAAAAATTGTTTTGCTGCTTCAACTTTCTCTTTAATTGAAAATTCCATCTATTCCATTCCAGAAGTAACACGGCAGCCATGAACCATGTGAGATTCATGGCTTGCCATGTACCCCATATGGTACATGGCAGGCCAGGAGGGATTTGAACCCCCATCACCCGGATTTGGAGTCCGGTGCTCTATCCGTTAGAGCTACTGGCCTTTATCCTTTGACTTATAGCATATAGGCTGATAGCCCATGGTTTGAATTTTCTGAACCTTCTCATGATCAACAATCACTTTATCTCTTTATGAACGGTATGTTTACGACAGAATCGGCAATATTTTTTGAACTCTAGCTTATCCGGAGTGGTTCGTTTATTCTTAGTCGTAGAATAGTTTCTCCGCTTACACTCTGTACAGGACAAAGTTAAAATATTTCTCATCGAATACTCCTAAACAGGAAGTGTACCATCTCCATCTTATTCGAGGACATCACTGATGACGCCTGCGCCCACGGTCCGCCCCCCCTCCCGAATCGCAAACCGCAACTCCTTCTCCATTGCAATCGGCGTAATCAACTCCACCGTCAACGCCACATTGTCCCCAGGCATCACCATCTCCACCCCCTCCGGTAATACCGCCACCCCCGTCACATCCGTCGTCCGAAAATAAAACTGAGGCCGATACCCATTAAAAAACGGCGTATGCCGACCCCCCTCCTCCTTCGTCAAGATATACGCCTCCGCCTTAAACTTCCGATGAGGCGTAATCGACCCTGGCTTCGACACCACCTGACCACGCTCCACCTCCTCACGCTTCACCCCACGCAGCAACACCCCAATGTTATCCCCCGCCTGTCCCTGATCCAGGGTCTTACGAAACATCTCCACCCCCGTACAGACAGTCTTAAGTGTAGGCCTGATCCCCACAACCTCCACCTCATCACCCACCTTGATCACCCCACGCTCCGCTCGCCCCGTCACCACGGTGCCTCGACCAGAAATACTAAACACATCCTCAATCGGCAGCAAAAAGGGCTTATCGATATCCCGAACCGGCTCCGGAATATACGTATCCACCGCATCCATCAACTGCCAAATCGCCTTACACCACTGACACTCCGGCTTCCCACACCCACACTCCAATGCCTTGAGCGCACTGCCCCGTATCACAGGAGTCGCCTCCCCAGGAAAATCATACCCCGATAACAACTCCCTCACCTCCAACTCCACCAAATCCAATAACTCCGGATCCTCCACCATATCCACCTTGTTCAGAAACACCACAATATAAGGCACCCGCACCTGCTTCGCCAAAAGCACATGCTCCCGCGTCTGGGGCATCGGCCCATCCGCCGCCGATACCACCAAAATCGTCCCATCCATCTGCGCCGCACCGGTAATCATATTCTTGATATAATCCGCATGCCCCGGACAATCAATGTGCGCATAATGACGCTTCACCGTCTCATACTCCACATGCGCAATCGCGATCGTTAACCCACGCTCCTTCTCCTCCGGCGCCTTGTCAATCTGATCAAACGCCATATAAGAGGCCAAATGCTTCGTCGCCAATACCTTCGTGATCGCTGAGGTCAACGTCGTCTTCCCATGATCCACATGACCAATCGTCCCCACATTCACATGCGGCTTCGTCCTCTCAAACTTCGGCTTCGACATGGCTCAAACCCTCCTTATCTCCCGCAAAGATCGTTCAATCCACCTTTCCTTTGGAGCCCACGATCGGATTTGAACCGATGACCTCTTCCTTACCAAGGAAGTGCTCCACCGACTGAGCTACGTGGGCCAAAAATAAAGAAAAACCTGTCAATTAAAAAGACAGGCTGGCCGAATTATTAGCAGTTAAATTAACAATATAATTTTATCGCAATGGAGCGGGAAACGGGGATCGAACCCGCGACCCTCAGCTTGGAAGGCTGATGCTCTGCCAACTGAGCTACTCCCGCCTTTAAATAAGAAACTATCCTTACCAATGGATGATACCCAATCATTGAATTTTATTTTCGCCTTACTTAAGTCGAAACTCTTCCCGTGAAGATCAACCTTTCTACCTGTCATCTCTGACGGGGGTTGACAATGAACCACGCTTACGGCGTTTGAATTATTCAAATTGAATTTAATAATGGGTTGAATGGTTCAGACAATCGCCCGCTGGCAAGCCTGGTGGAGAGGGGAGGATTCGAACCTCCGAAGGCATCGCCAACAGATTTACAGTCTGTCCCCTTTGGCCACTCGGGAACCTCTCCGACTCTAAATCTTCATTATTTTGATTGAACATTTCCTCCTGGTACAGAAAAAGACTGGAAAATCAATGAGTTATATTAGTGGAATAAGGATCATTAAGAATTTAACTTATTATAGATAACAAAATAATTCCTTATTGTCAAGAAATTTTTTAAAATTTTTTTGGAAAAAACAAATAATTCCTTGCTCCTAACTCGCCTTATCAATATACTATATCACACGATATCCCATCTTCTCTCTTAATTTAAATCTACCCTGGGGGTGCTTGCTCTGAAAAAAGTTGGAATATTTCTTTTGACCTTTTCAGTCACTCTGTTCTTCTCTCTTCTTTATCCGACTTCAATCCCCTCCCAGGATTCCTTCCATAAAAAGATTACCCTTAAGGGTTTCGATGGCAATCCACTCACCCTTGAAAGTAAAATACCTTACAGCCCTAAAAAAACTTGTGGGGGCTGTCATCATTATGATCAAATCACCAATGGTTACCATTTCCAGCAAGGCCGGACTGATGGAACTGGTAAAATCGTCATCAGTGATACATTCGATCCCCAATATCCTTGGAGTCTGTCCTCAGGAATGTATGGGAAGTATATGGTAGCCTCTATGGATTCAAGCCAATTGGCTAAAAAAGTTAATCAACATCCCTCTGAAATTGACAAGTCCTCTTTCTCTTTTGTTCAGAATTGCGGAGCATGCCACCCAGGAGGGGGGTGGAGTGAATATGATCGGAAAGGTCAACTTTACTATAACGAAGAGGGCAAGAAGTTTGGTTATGAAGATTCAGGAGGAAGTCCTTGGCTGGATGGTGACTATACTCCATTTAGTAATGGGAATGCCAATTACGGAGCTCCCTGGGACCAAAGTGGAGTGAGCGAGGCAGACTGCCTCATCTGCCACTTAAAGGGGTATCAATGGAAAGAACGGGGTGCTACCCTTAGGGGAAAGTTTTTTAAGTACGGGCCTACGGTAGGAGCTGGATGGGCGAATATTAAACTCTCTCAGGATGAATCTGGAAATTTAAAAGCGGATGAGGTGATAGTGAATTATATTAAAAAAGAGGTGACTGATTTCGAAAATCTTCACCTTCAGATTGTAAGAAACCCCCCTGACGAGAATTGTTGGTCCTGCCATGCTATGGCCGATGGAAAAAGGAGAGGTCGTCAGTGGAGTCCAGAAACGGATGTCCATAAAGCCAGGGGCCTCCACTGTATCTCATGCCATCCAAGTGATAAGGAGCATAATTTTTCTAAAGGGAATACCATCCAGGAGACGGTAAGAAATGACTTGAACAACAGCATGTCTTCCTGCGAAGACTGCCATTACAGAGGCAAGGATAAGAAAGCGCCAAGATACAAACATCCTTTCTCGCCACGCCACTTGAAACTGATCTCCTGTCAGACCTGCCATATTCCCTTTCAGACCGCCCCGGCAGACTTGGTTTATGATTATGCCTCAAATGGATGGACCTTTATCGATGACACCTCAAAATTTCTCTCCAATGATCCTCTGGATCCCAAAAGGTCTGTCCCTGGAGTAGACCCCAATATCTGGTATCCTGCCATAACAAAATGGAAGGGTAGAATGGTTCCTGCGAAGTCATTAGCGGTCATTTATTGGGGAGACCTCGATCCAAAGACCAATGTGGTAAAACCAATCTCCCTTTGGAAGATACAGGAATTGAAAAAACCCCCTCTCAAAGATGACAACGGAGATGGAATTCCTGAAGTGAATTCTTTTGATGAAATTAAAGCCTTTTTAAAGGCACTGAAGGGGAAGGATAAATTTGGAAATCCCGTAGCCTTCCATCCCGTTTTGATGAAAGGCGGGTTTCTTTATCAGTTGAATAAAAAAGGAGAGGTGGAAAAGATGAAACACGAGCAGGCTGAAGTCCTTGACTTCTCTCTCAGCCATAATGTGGTGTCAGGACCGGAAGTCATCGGTGCCCGGGGTTGCAAGGAATGCCACTCTAAAAAATCCTCTTTCTTCTTAAGAAAAGTTCTTATCGATCCTTACGATGAGAAAGGGAAACCCGTTTATATTGAAAACTGGGAACGTCTCGGAATCGATAAAGAAAAATTGAGCCGGCTTTTGATGGATCAGTAATTTCTTAGCGAAAAGATTTCAGTGGGGATGACCCCAAGAGTCCTCCTACTGAGCCGTGGCTATTTTGTTTCACCTGTCCTTTTGATGCCGGAGCGGGAGACGACCTCCCTTCTGGCAAAGACGACCTTCCAGCAAAGGCTCTCCCTTCCTGACGTGGAGGGAGGGATTGGAGAGAATTAGGCTGTCCTGTTCTTCCAGCACGATTTTGATTAACACTGACCGAAGTATTCCTCTGTGGACTTTGCGCCACCGGGTTGGGACTTTTAACCCTTGTTTCATCCTTCAGAGGAAGGGAAATTAGATTTCTTTGCGCAAGATTTTCCTTATTAGAGTTGGACTGCTCTATTCTCCCGGATTGATCTTGATTCATAATACGCGAAGCATTCCTCTCCGAAATGGCTTGGGAATATTTTGGTTCTTTTGCATTGGGTAATTTTATTATTACAGGAGGAACAATCGGCGTATTTCTATTTTTGTTCACCTCTGGGTTAGGAGTCTGGCTTTCTCCCCTCGCTCTTTCTCTTGTTAGAACCGGAGTTGATTCCCTTTTCACTAATTTCTCTTGAGTAGTGTCTGTTTGCCGATTAGGCCGTTCAATCCTTTCAACTCGATTTCGAGCTGTTTCACTGATCGTTCTCTTCCCGGGACTTTCAGTGATTCGCTTCTGTTCAATAACTTTAGGATCTCTTTCTACGGAAGGAATATCTCTTCCTAATTCCTTTGATAAAGGCTTTCTTTCCGGTTGAACCTTTCCAACAGACTCTCTCATAAACCGTGGCGGAGTTTTCTTCCCTTCTAAGAAAACGGGTTTTTCTGTTGGGGGGCCCGATACCTTGGCCGGTTGCAGGAATGGATTCTCCACCTTTGTGATCCTTACTGGATTTCTTCTAAAAAAAGAATCTCTATGGACTGTCACTACAGCATCCTTGACTCGGGCATTGATATAGGCATTTTTCTGAATGTCGATATTCACCCGGTTGATATTTACGCTTTGAGGACCATAGTAACGATGTCCGTAATAAATTTCACCTGGAGCCAGCGGAACCCATGAAACATGAGTTGGACCGATGTACCACGCCACTGCCCCTGGATTCCAAATCGTAGCATGACGAAACGGGGGCACCCAAGCCCACCCATGATTGTGTGTATGAACCCATCTTCCATAATGAAAAGGAACCCATCCCCATGGTTCACGAGGGACCCAGCAATAAATTCCTCTCCTCCACGCCCAGTAACCATACTGGAAAGGTGACCACCCCACGACGACTGTTGGGACCCATACATATTGATATTCAGGCGTATAGACCCATCGGCCATTCCCTTCCATTTCATATCCATAGGGTTCAAGTTCTGGAGGAAGATATTTTTGGGCATATCTTCTTTGAAGAAGTTCATTATCTCTTGCTTCGTTCCACCGATCCCATTCGTCCCTTCCATAAAGTTGACCTACCTCTGCATAGCCCCCCTCTCTGGCGATCAGAGTTTTTCCTTGAGCTATTGGGATGGGTCGTCCATCCCTCTTAAATTCAGCACTCCCTTCCATAACAGAAATTCTTGCTTCAGAAGAAGTAAGGTCTACCCTAAATCTTGAGGGGACATAGGATGAAATAACCCCAAAAGGCAGATCGATATATAGAGAGGGCTCTTCTCCAGTGAGAGGACGATGATTTACATAAATTCTTCCTTCCAATTGATTGAGATGAATGAATGTTTTCCTTTGATCAATATTCAGGGCCATGATGTCTACCTGTGATTCTTCTCCTACTCTCACACAAGTTCCATTTTGAAACTGGAGTTCAACCCTTCCATCCTGTTCGGTCATAATTCGGTCTCCATCAGCGATGGGGAAATTGACCGAAGCATCTATCCATTCCTCTGCATCCTTTGTCTGGATTAGTACTTGACCTTGAACAAGACCGATTCGGCCTCCTCCTAACTCTGGCTCTGCAGAGATGGATGAAATAACATTAAAAGATAGCAAAAACATCAGGATAGAACCTAAAATAGCTATCTTCATTTTATTCATGGGAATCATATCCTTCCCTTTTTTACCTTTTGTCTATTTAGACGAAGAGGATGTGGGTATATTCAAAACTTATGGATTTTATTTTTCCAAGAAGGGGAATCCTAAAGAAAATTCTTGTAGGGGCGGCCCTCTGTGGCCGCCTAATTCAGGGTCTGAGCTGTAATTGGACACCATAGGAGCCCACAGAGGGGCTCCCCTACTTTTTTCCCAATTCAAGAATATTATTTTTCTAATAGGACTTTTTGAAGTACATCGGAATGATGTTGAAGAATATTCCCTGACCGGCTACGCCAGAATTGGTAGTGATGTCCAGATTTCCCATTAAAGGGTTGCTCAGGAATCTGATGGTTCCCTTCCTTCAGTAATTTTTCAAAATTTTTGTTCCCTTCTGTAATCCCGTCAAACCCTTCCTTCGATCCGTAATCAAAATAAAGCCAGTAGGGTAACTGGTTTATTCCCTTCTTTTTAATCAGGGTTAAGGGATTGTTAGCCTGAATATGTTTCGAGTCGAGAGAAGAACTAGAAGGAAGTTTATTGGGTT
>Ga0208039_1000414_pt1 | contig 29495 bp, 27 predicted proteins | sample June2015DPH_20_1_2_FD_184722 | JGI IMG/M metagenome (GOLD analysis project Ga0208039, IMG submission 184722) | Peatland microbial communities from SPRUCE experiment site at the Marcell Experimental Forest, Minnesota, USA - June2015DPH_20_150... | ecosystem: Environmental > Terrestrial > Soil >... | reverse complement strand
TACGTTTACGTCAGGGGGTTATTCGTACAACTCAAACAATGCTTTCCGGTATCTTTCGTAGAGGTCGGGGCGGTTCTCTTCCAGCCAGCCTACGCTCCCATCATAGTTGGGTGCCAAGTGATCCTTGATATCCTGCTTCTTCACAGTCGTCGCCAGCGAGTTCGACTTCAGTCTCTTAATGTACTGCTCATAGGATTCCTGCTGTTTGCGCCAGGTCAGATGATCAACGGCTTCGATGATTCGATCTGGGTATCCGAGTTCCTTCAAGCGTTCGAGGGTTACCTCTGTTTGCTCAGCGAGGTCGTGCAAGACCCCGACAATCCGTCCATCGACATCCCGTAGGCGGAACATGACACGGAGCACGTGCATTACGTATGGGGCCCCGGCCAGGTCCTTCTGACCATGATGCTTCTGCGCAGCAAGGAGAATCGCGTCATCCAACGTAGGAGCGGAATCCATACTCTCACCATCACTAATGCTATGAGTTGAGCTTTAGCAAGTGCACCCTATGCAACCTAGTCTCGCATCCTGCAAAGCCCTCATGACCTTCGCTTTCTTGAATGTGCCAATTTGCGCAGGCGAAACGTAGATCTCTATTCCGTCGAAACCAAGCGCTTTCGCTTTCTTGACCACAGGTTCTGGCTCAACATCGAAGCGCTCAGTCCACAGAAGGGAGTGCATGGCCCACCTAACCATGATTCTCTTGCTCCGTGTACGTTTCGCTTCGACATGTTCTTTAGACTTGCGATAGAGAATTCAGACCTCAACTCGCCCCCGATACTCTTTCGACCAAGCTTTTTCTCAGGTTTCTGAATCTTGTTCCCTTTCCTCGCAGCTGTCACGACTTAGCGTCTACTCACTTGTACAGGTCTTTCGTTTCCGTGTCCTATGCCTATGCCAATTCGAACTTCAGAATCTCCGAGTTCGATTTGTACCATTGTCGTTTTCCTTTCGCGGGCGTCTCAGAATTGATGAAACCACTTCGAGCCATAGGATCCCTGAATATCCGCTCATGGACCGAGAATCCTCCTGTTTTCTAGAGAAAACACTATCCGAACTGCTTCGTCTTGCCCGGCTTGAGATTCGACTTTCGTATTTGCTTACAACGTGATCCCCTTACACAATGAAAACGATAGCTCTACCATTCAACAATCTCCTTGTCGGTTTCCGGAAGGTCGTTCCGCATAAGGCAACTGTATGAAAGACTATCCGGAGCAGGATTTTCCCTAAAGTCTCATGCTCGATGCTAGGTGTGGCATGTGGGGTTGCCTTCAGGGAGGATACATTCTCTCGGGAGGAATGAAATCCCCGAAGTTTGTCGCCAACTCCACTATGATCCCAAACCTCGATTCCGTATCTAGGTAATAATACGAGTCCTTCGCCACCTTTCCGCTTTGTATCACGCCTATTCCGAGCTTTCTGAATCTTTCAAGAGCTGGTTCGATATCGTTCCTAATGTACTGAATGTGGTGTAAACCCTCGCCTCTCTTGTCTAGGAATTCCTTGTGGATTGTCTCGCCCTCCAAATGCTCGATAAGCTCTAAGCATAGGTCTCCGACCATTGCTTCCGCTATCCTGAAGGCGTGTTGCACAGGTTTCCCGTAGAGTGTCGTCTCGCTTGTTACCGGGGGAGCGAAGGTCCATACTTTCCAAGGACCTATCTTGAATTCCTCCCAGTAAGATTTCATGCATTTCTCGAGATCTCTCACGACAATGCCAACCTGCGAAACCTTGTCGAAATTGAATATCAAGAAGGACTAACGCCTCGTCGAGGCAACTCTCCCTTCAAGATATAAGGTTTCGGACAGCAGCTTCCCAACTGGTCAGCCTTGGCTGGAGTGACTGCACCCGTATGAGATGAGATAAGGAACGGATCCATCCAGACCCACACGTAGTCACGAGTGTGGACCAAGCGATCGACGATTCAGGTCGCCCACGAAGACGGGAAGCGCACAGAATTGCCCGCTGGTTTCCTCCACAAATACCATCAAGGCGCTTCAGTAGATCTTTCAATAGCGTTCACCGGTGGAGGAAAGGACTCTGATACATTGGGGCCACACGCTCTTACGCAAGAGGAACCCACGCGAAATTGCCCGATGTATACATGCATTAGAGTGTGCAAGCATATTCATTCATTCGCCTTATCTTGCCGTCTCTTACCCGAATCACCGTAACTCCTAGTACATCATTGCTCTTTCGTTCGTACTTGAAGCGGTTTCTCCATTCAATGGCAATCCGATCTTCCTTTTCAAACACGTTCAGCTTTTCCACAACGTAGTCCTCATACTTTGAGGCCCCTCTTGCCACGAATTCTCTTGGCGCATTTTTTCCTCGGAGATCGACACCGGGCTCTCTGACTTCTGCGTCGTTCGTGAAAAGCGTCATGACTTTCTCCACGTCTTTGTCCACGCGTACTGCGCAGAAATTGTCGAAGAGCTCAAGATACTTAGATTTCATGATTGGTGCTCCGATTACGTCAGCGGCAAGGCTATTGGCTTCGAAGTCTCTGCCGACTCAACCGCAGCCAGAACGACTTCGAGTGAATTCCCAGCTTCTTCAAGAGTGTTAATCTCAAAGGGCTTGTCCTGGGTTATTCGCGATACGAAATACGTAAGTAACTCTGTCACTGATCCGATTAATCGATTGCACATCAGGGGCCAGTACATAGTGTCGGGTCTTTCGACCCATCCAGGTCCACAGAACATGAGAGTGTGATCGGACAGGTCGATGTAAGCTGATCCACCTGAAGCCTATGACCTCCATCTGGGCATCGACTACCGGGAATGGTGTGCTGTGAGTCCGACCACTTCGGGACGCTTGTTTTGCATCGTTGTGAATACTGATTGAGGTGTTTTGACTAATTGGTCTTTGGATTGAGAGCCTATTGTAGGTATCTCTTTATGTAATCATGACATCGTTTTACGTCATCGTCGCGTCTTGCAGGGTCTTCACTAGGATTCTCTATTTCGATTGTGAAGGGGCCATCAAAAGTTGACTTCTTCACGATGTCAAAGACTTCCGCGAAATGTACTTCCCCGTCTCCGAGCGCGGGGAACTTCTCTATGCCCTTCCCGCCGACCTGATCCTTCACGTGTATATGGACAAGTCGTCCGAGGGTGCTGGGGAGATCGGTCTCGGGCTCAATTCCAGTGAGCCACCGAATGTTGCCTGTATCGTAGTTTATGCCGATATTTCTGGATTCAACTGGTTTGAGTAGTTCCATCAACTCTCTGCCAGTGGCAGTTAACCCAGGTTCTCCTACCTCGAGACCTAGGATGATGTTGTGTCGTTTGCATATGTCTACCAGCTCATACACAGTATCATAGAAGGGCTGCTTCTCCATCGTCCATGCTCCAGTATTCACGTACTTGCATCCGAGTTCAGAGGCGAGTTCTATCCTTTTTTCGAGCGCGTCCATTGCAATTCTTGTATCCTGCGGTCCTTTGACGAGAAAATCGATGTGGCCGCTAAGGCTAACTGGTGAGAGGCCATGTTCGTTTAGGAGCGTCTCAACTCTCCTGATGTCTTCTTCTCCCATTTCCGGATTGACGTGTTCCGCAGCAACCCAGTTGGGTATGCTCAGAAGCTCGACATATTCGAAACCGGCATCTGCTATTCCCTCGAGGGCACGCTCTAGAGAATATTGCATGTAGCAAACTGTGCCGCAAGAAATTATCAAGGCGACTCGCCGGTTGCCACGCGGGAATTTAAGGGTAACGATAAGTGGTCCCAAAAGGGTCATTTATCTAGCTAACTAGTCACCCAAGACTATTCTATCTGGTAGACACCGGAAATATGACTTCAGCCTGTGGCCAGGTAGGCATCATAGATTCACTGCGGTTGATTCTGGGCGCTCTCGGAACTAGCCGATGACACTGCCGAAAGCGGCAACCTTGGATGACCAAAACAACCTTGTTCAGTGGCACGTCGAATAAGACTATATGCACCTGCCGAGGGCCATCATACTCGGAGAAGCTTACGCATGACATCACTAGCCAGCATCCCCAAATGCAAGCGTCCGTTTGAAATTCTTTCCTGCCCCAGCCTCGAGTCAATTCATTCATCTTTCTTGCAAATCCTCGAGGAGGTCGGTGTCAAGTTTGATGACGAAAGAACTCTGAGACTCTTTGCAGAGAAATCTTGCCACATCGATCCTACGCGGAACACAGTGAGAATAGCCAAGGGCCTAGTGGATGAATGTGTGAAGAAGACTCCACGCTCTTTCAGCATCCACTCCCGAAGACTCGACGAGATGAGGATTGGCGGAGAGGACTTGTATTTCGTGTCGGCGGTCGACAATTCCCACATACTTGACAATGGGCTCCATCAACGGCGAACTGGAAAACTAAGCGATGTTGGCGAGATTGCGAAGCTTATGGACGAATTGTCGTTTCATCACATTTGTTGCCCCGCAGTCATTGCTCATGATGTTCATAACGGGGGCCCCGCCAAACATCAGTTTGACCCTATCCCTCAACCCGGCCCCCACCATCGCCTTCACGATCTCACTCTGCATGGGTAGGGATGTGCTGAGCAGGGCAGAAGCTCCCAGGATGTTGGCATTAACCTCCTTTGGCCTCGTGATGAATTCTTCTGTTGGGATATCTTTTCCAAGGTCGTGGACCCCAAATCCGGCCGCGACCCACATCGCACCAACAATATTCTTTCCAATATCATGAATATCCCCCGCCACTGTCCCGAGCACAATCCTGCCCACAGTCTTTCTCTGAATTTTCCTCCTCAGCGTTTCTGGTTCGAGTGCATCTTTGATAACTCTTTGGGCGGGTTCAGCTGCGGCAACCAGATCCATGAGGAAGAACTCTCCGTCCTCGAACTTCCTCGCCACGATTTTCAAGGCCTTGGTCAGTCCCTCTTCTATGATCTTTATTGGGTCCTCGCCCACGTTCAGGGCCTTCTTCGTAGTTTCAAAGACCTTGTCTGAGTCAAAACTCAGAACCGCATCGACGATTTCCGAGGAGAGCATAGGACGTTTCAGATCGAGGGCACGAAGCTTCCTGGTAAGCAATCAGCTGGGCCATCAAGTATTCGGAAGAGCTCGTGTTCGGTCGGAGCGCTTTGCTTAGACAGGCTGGCAGATGTGGCACAGGGGCTGTGATGGGGTCGAAGAACCTGAAGGCCGTCGCTGTGAGAGGCAGCGGAAAGATCACACCAGCTGAACCCAAGGCCTTTGAAGAAGCCTACCGGAAATCTCGTGAGGAAATAGAGAAGAGCAATGACTCCATGACCTACCGCAAAGGCGGAACTCCAGCCTTCGTAGGATTTGCAAACACACAGGGGCTCTACCCGACCCGTAACTTCTATGATGGCGTGGATGACAAGGCTGCAGGAACCCTGGACGACGCCAGCCAAAGAAAATACCTGTGGACAAGGGAGTATGGTTGCTTTTCATGCCCAATTCACTGCACAAAGATCGGAAGGATCCGAAGAGGACCATGGACTGGAACGCCCACGGATATAGTTGAGTATGAGACGACGGGCATGATGGGCTCCAATTGCGGGATTGACTTCCTTGAAGGCGTGGCCTACGCCACAGTCCTCTGTGACAAGTACGGACTCGACTCGATAAGCACGGGCAACATCATCGGATGGACGATGGAGTGTTACGAGAAGGGGATCCTGAATAGGAAGGACCTAGGGGGCTTGGAGGCCAAGTTCGGGAAATGGAAAGTGCAGATCGAACTGGTAAAGATGATAGGTGAAAGAAGAGGCATTGGAAATGTGCTAGCTGAAGGAGTGGCGAGGGCGTCCAAGAAGGTTGGGAACGGCTCAGAGGATTGGCTGTCCACATGAAAGGGATGGAGGCGCCAGCTTGGCCGCCCAGAGGGTCGCCTGGCCAGGCGCTAGCGCTCGCATGCTCGGACAGAGGCTGCGACCACGAGGGGATGGATGCCAGCCTACGAGATAGCCGGATACTCATGGCCCTTCGGTCCAGCGTTCGACAGATTATCCATAGAACCCGGAAAGTCCCAGTGTCTCAAATGGGAGCAGGACCACTTGAGCGCCCTCTACTCACTGACAGTCTGTGAGTTTAGTAGGTCCGGGATTACAAACGACACCTACGGCGCCCTCGCTACTGCTGCAACGGGCTTGAACATTGACTACAGTGGACTCCTGAAGTACGGCGAGAGGATCTGGAACGTCATAAGAATGTTCAATATAAGGGAGGGAGTTGCCAGGGAAGCCGATTCAACCATACCGAAGCGTTTCAAAGAGCCGTTGCCCTCAGGCCCGGCAAAAGGCCACATGATCACTGACGAGGATTTCGGGAAGCTACTGGACTGGTACTATGAAGCCAGGGGCTGGGACAGGAAAGGGATACCAACAAAGGGGAAGTTGATGGAACTGGGGCTAGGAGACATGACAAAGCCGCTCGAGAGTTCACTCTCGCGCTGAGACAATTTGCATTGATTACGAAAGGCGATGGTCTCCCGGATTAATGAAAGGTCGAGTTCAAGAGACTGTTGCCGGACTATATGGAATGATGGAAGGCATTCCATATGTTATGCCTTTTTGCAAGGTAACCTTCGATGCGGCATGGTCCCCAATTCCTCGTTCTTCTGAGCTGGAGTATGAGGTCCACCATGGCTTGTGAGGTTCGATGGATCGTGCGGGGTGGTGTCCTCTGTCGAGAAGCGCGACCTTCTTGTCCCTAATTTAGTCCTTCATGAGAGATCGGCCACATCGACGCGTATCCTAGGTCCTGCCTATTTCAGCCCGCCGAGCGGGTACTTTCCAAATTTCCTTCCAGTTGCGACCATCGTCAAGAAGTTCTCAAGCTTGACCGCACTGTGCAGTGAGTTGCTTGAACAGAGTATGTGCCCACCCAGCGGAGATGCTTCCTTTATCACGTCACGTGTTTCTTGTGCAACTTCGGGTAGAGTCGCAAAGCACAGAGTGTGCGAACAGTCGACGTTCCCCAGCAGGCAGAGCCTATCACCGTACTTCTTCTTGATCGAGCCTATGTCCATGCCCGCAAGCGGCTCCATCGAGTGGAGGCCATCAAAACCTACCTCGGCGATATCTTCTAATATCGAGTTTATGTTTCCGTCGGAATGGAAGAAAACTAGACCACCTCTCTTCTTTACCTCGTCAACGATCCGCTTCAGCTCCGGTTTGACCAGGCGCCTCCAATCGCTCGGCGACAGAAATAGACCGTGCTTATCCGCTACGTCGTCTCCGACTCCAATGACATCGATTCCTACATCGATCAGTCGCTTGGAGAGCTCGGCCCAGAAACCGGTGAAAGCAGACATCAGTCTTTGAACTAGAAGCGGGTGCCGAATTATCCCAACGAGAAAATTCTCCATCCCACAACTCAGATAGCCAGATGAAAATCCCGCGTGGATGTTGGCAGCTACCGCCATACCCCTCTTATCTGCCACTCTAACCACTTCCCTTGCAAATTCAATCCGTCCCGGCGCGGAGGCGTCTAGCTTTGGCGGCTCCATATCTTCGGAAAGCTGAATGCTACCTCCAAGATACAGCTCGGTATTCCTCACCTCATCCAGCCTCCAAACCTGTCCGAACTCGTTGACAAAGGTTCTCCCATCTTTCCACGTGGGCTTGGCAAGCTGTGAAAAAAATGAATCATCGGTCACAGTAATCATGTCGAGACCCAGTGTCTCATACGCGCGAACCAAGTCCTCGGCTTTGACTCGAGGATTCTGAACGGAGTCCCTAAAGCTCGGAAGCTTTCTCCCTAGTATCTTCTCCAATACTGGAATTTCCATTCCGAACTCAAATATCGGAACCATGTCAGGCTCTTCACGGTTAAGTGCTGAAATGCAACGGTCATAGGATCTCGTACTTGATCGCGCTCCCAGGGACAATTTCTCTTCGGCACCTCGAGTATCGGTCTCATCTCAATCGCCTCCAAAGGATCTTCTTATTATGCCTACTCCTTCTGCGGCGGTTACGCCGTAGTAATCCGCTCCTATCTCCCCTGCTTATGCAGTCGAAAGTGAGCGCCGTGCCCACTCCTAATTCCTGAGTGCTTTGTGTCCCAAGCGTATTTGCTGTTCTCTCCCGTTCTCAGTAGAAATGCCTGGCGGCTATCCTAGAGGTCTTGGATTCCACGACTTAGGCATCGTCGCCGGACCGGGTGAACGAAGTGGTTGCGTGGCATGCGGACTTGGTTATCATCGAGTGTGTTCGCATAGTCGTTTCGAGACCGAATTCGAAAATCTTCTGGAACGAATCAGGCGACACTCCCCTGTAGTTTGCAGATCCACGCATCCGGGACGCACCATTGTACGTGAGAGTGCTTCTGGATGAAGGATCATTTAGGCCCAAAAGTCAGATGCTTAAGTGATGGCGGTTCAGTAACTTCCACCTGTGAATCCTCTAGGGGGTTCCTGGGAGTATGCAGAAGGGGGAACAAATGAACCCTCGCTCCTATTTCAGTCATCTCGACTGCGAGGTCGATCGTTTTTGTCATGTCCTAGATGGTCTAGGAAATCCGAGGACAAAAGGAGACCGTTGCCTCGATGCCGGCGCTCAGAGTATCTCTAGCGATCCGTGGAATACTAGATGAAGCCGTCTTCATGAACACGAACGAAGGCCTCGCATGCCTGATCGAACAAATCAGACCCTGCGGCGACGCCATTGCAGTCCTCAAATCAACAGGAAACTGGACCGAGAGAATCGGTGCACATAGAGCCATATAGAAAATTTCGATGCTGTATCAGCTTACCGATCGGGGGCTTGTCAATGTATGAAGTGGGCCTACTTCTTGGAGCCTCGTGGAAGTATCTCTCTCACTGCTTTGAGTATTCTATTCTCGTCAGGCAAGACGCGTTTTTCGAGTACTGGAGAGTACGGGATCGGCACATTAGGTGTGGCCACTCTTTTTATTGGTGCATCTAGGTAGTCGAAGGCTTCGCTTGCAACGATGGCTGCGACCTCCGCTGCAAAGCCGCATCTCTCGTAGTCTTCGTCGACTACTACGAGCCTTCCAGTCTTCTTGACGGATTCTAGGATCGTCTTCCTGTCAAGTGGTACGAGCGTTCTGGGATCGACTATCTCAGCTTTGATTCCTTCTGCCTCCAGCTGCTTTGCCGCCTCTAGTGCCTTGTGTACCATCAACGCGGTCGCGACGATAGTCACATCGTCTCCTTGCTTCTTGATGTCAGCTTGCCCGAAGGGGATGAGGTATCTTTCCTCAGGTACGGAGCCCTTCATGGGATAGAGTACCTTGTGCTCGAAGAACATGACGGGGTCTTCATCCTCTATTGCGGTCGTCAGAAGCCCCTTCGCGTCGTAGGGGGTCGACGGCACCACCACCTTGAGTCCTGGAACATGCGCGAATATGCTGTAGAGGACCTGTGAGTGATGAGCGGCGAATGACATGCCCCCGCCTATGGCAGTTCTAATGACGAGCGGGACCTTCAGCTGACCGCCAAACATGTATCTCATTTTGGCGGCCTGATTGTATATCTGATCCATCGCTACACCGAAGAAGTCTGCGAACATCAGTTCAACTACTGGTTTGAGGCCAGTAGCCGCGGCGGCTGCGCCAGCTCCTATGAACGCGGCCTCTGAGATCGGTGTGTCCCTAACCCTTTCGGGCCCAAATTGATTGATGAATTTCTCTCTTGGAGTAACTCCGAACGGTCCGCCTCCGAAGAAGACCCGCAGATCTTCCCCCATCAGGAACACATTCTTGTTGCGTAGCATTGCTTGGATTAGAGCTTCGCCTATAGCTTCCTTGAACGTCAACTCTCTTGTCTCATTGGTCATTTCTCTCACCAGTTCAAATATACGGGCTCACGAAAACGTCGCGCAAGGCCTCCTCGGCATCTGGGTATGGGCTTTCATCCGCAAACTTGACAGCCTCTTCGATTTGCTTCTTGACGTCCTCTTCAATCTCCTCAGCCTCCTTTTCTGTCAAGTCTCGGCTACTAACAAGCGTCTGTCTTAGACGGCGTATTGGACATTTCTTCTTCCATTCCTCAACTTCTTCTCTTGACCTGTATAGATCATGAGGATCTCCCATCTCATGCCCCTCAAATCTGTAAGTCTTGCACTCGATGAGAGTGGGACCCTTGCCTTGTCTTGCCCTTTCAACAGCTTCCTTGGCTGCCTGATAGACAGCTATGACGTCCATGCCGTCGACGACCTTGCCAGGTATGCCGTAAGCGGGTGCTCTGTCAGCAACGTTCTTGACTCGCATGACTGTCGTGACGGGGGTTGACTCCGCGTACAGGTTGTTCTCACACACGTAGATTACTGGAAGATCCCATATCGAGGCGAGATTCAGTGATTCGTGAAATACTCCTTGGTTGGACGCACCGTCCCCGAAGAACCCTACAGCTACTTGATTTGTTCCCCTGTACTTTATAGACAATCCCGCCCCGGCCGCAAGAGGAATCCCACCCCCAACGATCCCTGACGCTCCCAGCATGCCAACGGAGATGTCCGCAACATGCATAGAACCTCCTTTGCCCTTACAAACACCAGTGCTCCTCCCGAACAGCTCTGCCATCATTCTCTTAACATCTGCGCCCTTGGCTAGGCAGTGGCCGTGGCCGCGATGAGTGCTTATTGCATAATCGTCCAGGCGTAAGTTCGCGCAAACCCCGACCGCGACCGCTTCCTCCCCAGCGTAAAGATGCAGGGCCCCGAAGATCTTTCCTTTTGCGTAGAGCTCATTGACGGTGTATTCAAAGTGCCTTATCAGTTCCATTCTCTTGTACATTTCAATGAGTTTCTCACGTGGAATCTCCAATTCGATTTGCCTCCTCGGAAGATATGAAATGCCTCGTGCTCCTGTGCTGCAACTTAAGCCTTCTCGTCCCTGAATTCGCCTTTCGGCCTGACGGTCTTGTCGGCGATTCTCTGGCTAACAGTAGACTCAACATGCCCTGCGCACGCACACCGCGTCTCCGCCGGAATAAGTTGTGAAACACGTATCGTGCATCTTGGAGCAAGTTATAAGCGAAGTCGCACCTAGGCCTTCTGGATCCATATGCCCAGAAAACAATTGCGGGGCGTATTTGCACTCATTCCGCTTGTCCTCAGAGAGAATCAGGAAATCGACTACGAAGGGATGAAAGAAAGCATCAGGTTCCTTGCGGACGCCGGGATTCACGGGTTCATAGCCCTGGGATGCATGGGGCAATGTCACGCAGTGAACGACAAGGAGTTTGAAAGAGTTGTTGATGCAGGGGTCAGTGCCTCGGACAAGATCGCCTCGGTCTTTGGGACAACCAATCCTAGCACGAATGAATGTGTGAGACGGACAAAGTACGCGGAAGACGCGGGCGCCGACGGGGTAATGATCGCACCGCCCTACGCACTGCCTATAACCTACGATGAGTGCTTTGAACATTATCGCCTCGTGGATGACTCGATCGATGACCTACAGGTAATGGTCTACAACTATCCGTATCTACCTAGAGGGCTCGACATGACCTATCAATTCTGGAAGGAAAGGCTGCTTGGGCTCGATAGCATCAAGGCCCTGAAGGAATCGACACTCAGCCATGACAAATTGATATTCACACTTAAGGATAGGATAAACGTTTTCTCGGGAAGCGAAAACAGTTTCTTCCATGACTCTATCATAGGGGCAAAAGGAATCGTGTCCGAGTTCTCACTCGTTTCGCCCAAACTCGTGCTGGAGTTCTATGATGCCTGCCTAAGAGGAGAACAGCGGAATGAAAGGATGCTCATGATGTATGAAAGGATCTTGGACTGTTTCTATGCAGTGCCTGGAGGATTAGAGGGAGGGAGCTTCTCGATCTACGAAATAGGCTACATGAACGCCACAGCGGAAATAGGCGGACACAAGGCCGGTCCTCCAAGGCATCCCTACCAAGTCTTGCCGAAAGAAATGCGTGGCCGCTTGGAGAAGGCGATACAAGATCTTAGAGCAATGGAGAGAGAATAGGATCGTTCCAACAAGACGTATCCTTCAGTCATCAGAACTGCTTCCGTTCCAGTCTCGTTACGTGCTGAATGAGACCATCAGCTCCATTGGCTTAGAGCTATAAGTCACATCAGTCCCAGTTTCGCGGCGTTGATCACTATGAGCAGCAGAAAAACTTTGATGATTCCGGGGCCTTCAGAAGTCGATCCCCGCGTCTTGGCTACTCTACCAGTGCCTGTTATTCCCCACTATGGGGCAGACTGGGCAGAGGCTTATGATAGGACTCTTGAGAATCTCAAGAAGATCTTCAAGACAAAGGAGCAGGTCATCATATTCCCCGGCCCAGGGAACGGGGCTAATGAACTTGTGGCTCTAAATGTGATCGAGCCCGGTGACAAGGTCCTCAACGTCGTGAACGGAATGTTCGGCGAAACACTCAGTGACGTAATCAGAGTGTACGGAGGACGACCTGTAGAAACACGGGCTGAGTATGGCCAGGTGGTCTCCGCAGCCGAAGTTGAAAGGACACTCGATCGGGAGAGGGATGTCAAGGCTATCTTTGCCGTGCATAACGAAACATCAGCGGGGGTTGAGAATCCGATCTGGGACATCGGGCGAGTGGCTAGGAAGCACGGAGTGATCTGCTTTGCCGATGCCATCTCATCTTTCGGAGGCATGAATATCGATGCCGACGACTGGGGCATCGACGTGTGTGTGGGCTATGGAAGCAAGTGCCTCGGAGGGATTAATGGTGCTGTCCCGATAATGATTGGGAAACGCATCTGGGAGCAGGTTGAGTCTCGAAGAACGCCCATCCTGAGCCGTTTCATGAGCCTCAAAGTCTGGAAGCAATTCTTTGAAGGATGGGGATCACTGGGACACCCACACCCAACTTCGATGCCGACAACCGTCATACTCGCAATGAGCGAAGCGGTGAGGCTCGCACTTGGGGAAGGTTTGGACAAGCGGTACCGAAGGCACTACGTGGCGTCCAGAGCCTTGAGAGAAGGCTGCAGAAAGATCGGCCTCACACCACTTGTAGAAGAGGAGATAAGATCAAACACGGTCACCGTGATAGGAGTTCCTGAAGGTAGTGATGTGAAGATTCGGGACATAATGGAGAAGAAGTTCAACATAATGATCGGCTTCGGACTTTCAAAGCTGAAGGGCAGGTCCGTCAGGATAGCGACCATGGGATTGACTGCCTCACCCTTCTATGTTCTTCCAACACTGTCAGCGTTGGAAGCCACCCTAGCCGAGATCGGGCTTCCGGTCACAGAGGGTGCAGCAGTAGCCGAGGCCTCTAAAGTCTTCCATGCAGGATAGCATGGGATGCGACCTTCTAGGTTTCTGAGGCCCAGAGGTAACTCGTACGCAGCGGACCGGTGGCATTCCACTTGAGAGATCCCGAAGGAAGGGAGCCTCAGTGAGCGAGGCATGAACTTCTGCCCGAAAGCTTCCACAATTGGTGGATGCTCTTGGCGCGGAACACTCGACATGAGACTTAATACTCCGCCCTATCTTAGTAACTGGATCAAGAAGTGGACCCTTGTTGAGACTCCTGTTTCTTGTAATGGTCAGAGAATCTGAAAAGAAAACGCGACCTGATTTCTTCAAAGCCTTGGAAAGCGCCATAAGCCAAGTCGCTAGGCCTGGAACCGAAGTGAAGATACAGGGTTTGTCGGATATCTTCCCTGATACAAGCGAGGCTCTGTATTGGTATGCGCAGCCAAGGGCGACTGATGAACTGTGCTATTTGGCTAGGAAGGGAGAGAAAGAAGCTTATGACGGGGTGGTAATAGGCTGCGTGGGCGCAGTGGAAGCGGAATACGCCATAAAGGAAGCCCTCAACATTCCTGTCGTTGGCGTGAGCGAGTCTAGTTTTCTGCTAGCGCTTCTCCTCGGCGTGAATTTCTCGTTGCTTACCTATGCCGACAAGACCTACGCGTGGCTGTATAGGACTGTTCGCCAATACGGACTGGAACACAAGTGCGCCTCAATAAGGCAAGCGGAGATAGGGGTCAAGGAGATGCTTAGCAAGGGTGACGTCGCTTACGAGAAGACACTTGAGCAGGCGCAACTTGCCATCAAGGAAGATCGAGCGGAGGTAATCGTACTAGGCTCCATAGGCTACGCAGGGATGGCGGACTACCTAAGAAAGAGGATAGATGCGCCCGTCGTAGATCCAATTGAGACTGGAGTGAAGTTCGCGGAGATCATGGTCGACCTGCACAAAAGTAAAGGGCTCCTTCAAAGCAAAGTCTTGACGTACAAGGGGTCTCCTAATGTGGACAAGTTCCTCAGACTCTGAAGAGAATTGACGGAGAACGAAAGACCTAACCCCGTGCAATTATACCACCTGGCAATCGAGGGGCGGTCATTGTGGACGCCGAACTCCTCTGATGTTGTCGGAATTGACCACTCTTTTTGCAGCTCGCCACTCAGACATGCACTCTCACGTACAGCTAAGTGTTGTTGAGAGTTGGTCGATAGTCTTGCCCATGACCCGGTCCTCAAGAAGGCGATATGGGGAAAGCCATCAGATTACATCGAACGGATCAGGGAACTTCGAGGCAGAATGTCGGCATTTGTTCCGTGACTCCATGCGACACCGTATGAAGACTCCCAGCAGCAGATCAAGACATTCTCCAAACGAATTATGCTTTCAATTGATCCACAGAAGAATCCGGAATGAGAACGCGACTAGGATCTCTAGTCATAGTATGTTCTTGTTTGCCTTTCGGTCAAATAGGTAGATCTTGCGCAGATCTATTTTCATCCAGACACTCTCACCGATTCTACGCATATATTCTCCTGCAACGACCGCTCTCACAACTGTCTCGCCTACCTTCAGATCGACTACCGTCTCGTTGCCTAGTGGTTCAACGGCGTAGATCTCAGCGGCGAGCCATTCGGGGGTCTCTTCCTTACTGGAAATCGCCAAATCCTGCGGCCTGACCCCGAGCACCATTTCCGTAGAGGTCGCTCTATCGTTGACAATTCCAATAAGATCCTTTGGAAGCTTCAACTTGAAGTGTCCGGCGTCGAGATAGCCCTCTTGGTTCCATGAACATTCGAAGAAGTTCATGGCGGGGCTGCCTATGAACCCTGCAACGAAGAGGTTCTCCGGGTGCTTGTAGGTTTGGACTGGCGGGTCGCATTGTTGCAGCCTCCCTCCGTCCAAAATAGCTACTCGATCAGCCATTGTCATGGCCTCAACTTGGTCATGGGTCACGTACACCGTCGTCGTCGCCAGTTGCTTCTGTAACCTGATGAGTTCGGCTCTCATGTTAACCCGCAGCTTCGCATCAACGTTTGACATCGGTTCATCCATCAAGAACACTTTCGGATCACGCACTATGGCCCTAGCCAATGCGACACGCTGTCTCTCCCCGCCGCTAAGCTCGTGAGGCCTTCTATTCAACAGACTAGCTATCCTCAGCATCTCGGCGCTCTCTGCAACCTTCTTCTGTATTGTGTCTCTTGGTACCTTTCGGATCTTGAGGCTGAAGCTTATGTTGTCGCGGACGTTCATGTGAGGGTAAAGCGCGTAGCTCTGGAAAACCATCGCAATATCTCTCTTCTCTGGCGGTAGCGGGTCGACGCTTTGGTCATCAAAGTAGATGTGTCCGCCGGTGAGTGTCTCTAGCCCCGCTATGCAGTTCAAAATGGTACTTTTCCCACTACCAGACGGACCAAGAAGAATGAAAAACTCTTTGTCCGCTATCTCAAGGCTCACGTCATCAACCGCCACAGTCTTGCCGAATTCTTTCCTCAAATTCTCAATCTTGATCTTCACCAAGGCGCAATGTCACCAATCCACTATTCAATCAGAGACCCTAATCACTACGACCGCGCTCAGATTCTCGTTGGCTGTGATCGGCTGCCGTTAATCTATATAAGAGTTCTGAGGGAGCTGCTCCTCCCGAGACAAAATGGTTTAAGGGGCATCTGTGCCCATCCGTGGTCATGGGCCGAATAAGGACTGTCGGAGGAGATATTCAACCAGGTGACTTGGGCGTTACTTTGATGCACGAACACCTGCTTGTCAATTTGTTACGTCTTAGAATGCGACCTAAGAGCGTTTCAGGAAAGAAGCTCGCTAAGACCCGTGTCACATTAAATTCCCGAGGAGAGGTTTTCAGAGATGCTAACGTATGCGCAGACAACATGATCTTGGATAGTGTGCATAATGCCGTTGCAGAACTCTTAGAGTACAAGAGAGCAGGAGGCCAGAGTGTGGTTGACGTGACTCCTAAAGCCTTAGGGCGAGATCACCGTAGCATTGTTGCCATTTCAAAGGCGAGCAGGCTTAATGTCATATGCGCCACCGGTTGGCATGTTGATTTGACCCTCCCGTCGTCTGTTAGAAAGGCGACTGTAGAATCGCTTTCAGAGGTCATGCATAGGGAACTCACAGAGGGGATCGAAGGAACGGAAATACGTGCGGGACTGATGAAGATTGGTTGCAGTTATCCTTGGACCAAGGACGAGAGAAAGGTACTCGAAGCGGCCGTCCTTACTCAAACCATGACAGGCGCTCCTATCGGTATTCACACAGCACAACACGATCCTGAAAATAGACGATATGCAAAGCAAGCTGGCGAATACCTCAGTTCTCTTCAGAAGAAAGGTGCGAACTTTGACCGAGTCTATCTCAGTCACATGGATTTTACTGCCGATGATCCCGATTATCACCGCTCACTAATAGAGAAGTACGGAATGGTTCTCGGCTATGATGACTTCGGGCACGAACAGTACTATGATACGTTTTATCCTGGTTGTGGGGGAATTTCAGACAACATGAGAGTGAAAGGTTTGGTTGAGTTGTTGAAATCAGGATATGAGAAACACATTATCCTGTCACATGACCTCTGCCTCAAAATAAACTACAAGAAATACGGCGGTTTCGGATACTCGCACGTATTGAGACATATCATCCCCGAATTACGAGACCGAGGAGTGACTCGCAAACAGGTACGTACAATGCTAGTTGAGAACCCGAGGAGAATCCTATCTTGGGCTTGAATTACGTAGTCTTGCATTGAGGTGCCTTGGCGGAGCAGTCTGGTCGGTGGATGGAGCCTATGAAGAAAAGTGAATTTGTGCTCTAGTTGAGGGGGGTGCACAAGGATCGAGATGGGATCGTGCGGGGGTAGTGTCGAACCTACCATCTTATCGGTACTCTGAGACTACTCACTCTGAGATCAACCGTTCGTCAAGTTCCATCAATACTCTCCGAGCGCGAGCTCCCAGGCGCCAGAGATAGAAATGAACAATTCCACATCCGTCATCACATCCTCGGCCGGCTGAGGAGAGCTTTCATCTAAAACTAAACTACCTAAACTACAAAACCCCAGCCCAAGTATACCTCAACTAGCTGTCCGGTATGTCATTGACTCCCGCAACACACCACAGACCACAAAGAGCTATTATCTTCATCATCGCATTTGAAGCGCCATTGAGGTCTAACGACGCTTGGCCAAAGTGACCCTCGAGAAGGTCCGGAAGGCATTTGGTAACGTAAAGGCCGTAGATGGCGTGAGCCTTGAAATCGCATAGGGAGTTCCTTACACTCCTGGGACCATCCGGATGTGGAAAAACGACTACCCTTACAGCCAGCATGCAAGAATTCTTCGATGCGCTTGATACAGGCATCGGGCTTGCCCCATATCCCCATTTTCACCGCGGCGGCGTCCGGAAGGCGTCCGGCCAAGGCGTTCAAGGTCTCTAGGTACTTCTTCTGTTTTAAGTAGGGTTGGCGTACGCCTGGGTGTTCCATGCCGGGAACTATCAGCTTCATGTTGTCCACAGACCAACTTAGGCAGATTTTGCCCCATTTCAAAGCAAGTCTTTCTGCTTCCTGAGCGTAGTTCGAGACGATGGTCGGGATTATACACGCGGGCTCGAAATCCGAAAAGGGTCTATTAGCAGCTCTTGCAGACTCTTTGATCTTGCCTAGGCTTTTCTGATACGATTCCGGAGTGTGTGCGAACGGTATCCAACCGTCGGCGAGCTGACCCGCCAGTTCAAGCATTCTTGGGCCGAAGGCTGCTAGGTAAATTCCATAACGCTTGTCCCGAGCCTTATTCTCTTGGTTCTCATACCAACGGCGGTAAGAGTTGATGTATCGACTTTTAATACATCAACCGTCATCATCAGAGGCGAGCCAATACGAGCTGTTAGGCGAGAGTTCTTGGTTGATTTCGGCATTCAGCTGTGCCAAGAGGAGTTCAAGTACGCCGAGCTCGCAAGAGCCTTTGAGGAGATCGAGCGAATGGGTTTCAATTCGGTATGGCTCTACGACCATTTCTACCCGATGATTGACCCGACGAATCTTTCAGTTCTTGAATGTTTCACAGCGCTTTCTGCTTTGGCTCCGCAGACCAAAAATATCAGAATTGGAGCTCTGGTGGCATGTAATTCGTTCAGGTCCCCCTCTTTGTTGGCCAAAATAGGCGCCTCCCTAGACGTGATCTCGAGCGGCAGATTGGAATTCGGAATTGGAGCAGGATGGTACAAGAACGAGTACGAAGCCTACGGGTTCCCTTTCCCGGACGCACTTGTCAGGCTCGAACAGCTCAGGGAGGCAGTCCAGGTGATCAAGAAGTTATGGACAGAACCAAGGGCCAGTTTCGAAGGGAAATACTATGCGTTAAGGGACGCTATCAGTGAGCCGAAACCTATCCAGACCCCGCATCCGCCGATCTGGATCGGCGGTTCCGGAGAGAAGGTGACGCTGAGGATAGTCGCTGAGTTCGGAGACTACTGCAACCTAATGGGTAGCCCTCGAGAATTCCGTCGCAAGCTCCATACTCTGGAGAAGCATTGTTCACGGGTGCGGAGGAGCTTCGATCATATCAGGAAGTCTTGGCACGGATTTCTCGTGCTGGTCGACGATCGAAGTTTGACTCGCACCACAGTTCAGGCGATCAAGTCAAAGATCCCAATAGAGAGAACCAGAGAGATGAAGTTTGACGACTTCGTCCAGCGGAACATAGTTGGAGACAAGCAGGAATGCATGGAGAAGATCGACGAGCTCGTAGACGCGGGAGCGACGTACATCATACCTCACTTGTTCGACTCCGCTTCTCTGAGGCTTACACGGGCTTTCTCGCGAGAGATCATGCCAGCTTTCAAGTAGACTGAACGAGCTGGATAGAAGCAAGAGCATTGCTCTTTTCAGCCGAAAGGTCTTCTCGGTGCCCTTCAGCGTGCATTTCGATGATGAGGGGAAAGCCTATGACTAAACTTGTCTAGTGTCTATCACGAGACTTGTTTTCGGATCTAAAATGTTCGAATATCGAAATGCCCTCCTCGGATCTGAATCACTAGTGCGAAGAAGAGTTCTAGAGCTGGAGAACAGACACGACAAGATCCTTCCCCCTTACAAGGCCTCAGCGTGGTACTCCCGTTGCATGCCTGACCCGCTTGAGTAACCTATTTCACTAGTCCCATCGTGAGTCCTGTTGCCCAATATTTCCTTACGAGAAATGCGAGAATAATAGTTGGAATGAAATTGAGAGTGCCGATCGCAAAAATAGCGTTCCACACCGTCACGGTTTCACCCACAAAAGTCGACAGTGCCACGGGAACAGTCCGTACAGCTGTCCCGCCCAGAATCAAAGCAACCGCGAAGTCATTCCACGAGGTCACGAACGCAAATACACCCGCCACCGCCAAACCTGGCCCCACCAGTGGTAATAGAATTCGCGTAATGTACGTTAATTGCGATGCCCCATCAATCATCGCTGCTTCCTCAACCTTTGGCGGTACAGCTTCCATGAATCCTCGAAGTACCCAGACAACCCATAGTATATCAAAAACCGTGTATGCCAGTATCAAACCCAAGTGCGTGTTCGCAAGTCCCAGATAGTTCATGTAGAAATACAGAGGCAACAACATAACGATCGGCGGGATCATCCTCAACGTGGTCTCCGCAGCCGATGTCGAAAGGGCACTTGATCGGGAGAAGGATGCGAAAGCCAACAGTTATTAGCGCAACTCTACCCAGGCGTGAATTGACATGATCCATTTGGAGGAAGCAATGTCATGAGTAAGGTAAGAACTGTCACAGGAGACGTTATGCCTAGCGAGCTAGGCTTGACCCTCATGCACGAACATCTCTTGGTCAACAATCCTTGGCTCATGGAACCAAAGAATGAGGAAAAGGCAGCTCTGGCCAAGGCGCCAATCACCATGAACATCCGCGGAGAACTCTGGAGAGACGCGAACATATGCGCAGACAATCAGGTCCTGGACAGCGCAAGCGACGCGATATCGGAAATCTTAGAGTACAAGAAAGCGGGTGGTCAGAGCTTGGTTGACGTAACCCTCATAGGTCTAGCACGTGATCACAAGAAGATAGCGGATATTTCTAAGGCAGCTGGAATCAACATCATATGTGGAACAGGGTGGTACTTGGACTTCACTTTTCCCTCCTATGTCAGGAACGCAACAGCCGAGTCTCTTTCGGAGACTATTCGCAAGGAGCTCATCGAAGGAATCGACGGAACAGAAATACGTGCGGGAGTAATCGGCGAGATCGGTTGCAGCTACCCGTGGACAAATGATGAAAGAAAAGTTATGGAGGCTGCTGCTGTCGGCCAGGCCAAGACAGGCGCCCCTATAGATATCCACCCTGGTTTCGTTGACCCCAAAAACAAGCGATACGTGAAGCCCGGGCACGAATACCTTGACATGCTCAAGAAGAAGGATGCGAACTTCGAAAAAATATACATGAGTCACATGGATTACACAGCCGATGACGTACAGTACCACAGGTCCATCATTGACAAGTACGGCATAGTCCTAGGTTATGACGATTTTGGGCAGGAACAGTACTACGATACACTATATGCTGGATGCGGAGGCACTTCCGACAAGGTAAGGGTGAAAGCTTTGGTCGAGCTCCTCGCCTCGGGCTATGAGAAACATCTGGTGCTATCACATGACATCTGTCTGAAAATGAACCTGAAGAAATACGGCGGCTTCGGCTACTCACACGTGCTTAAACACATCGTGCCAGAACTGCTTGACAAAGGGGCAACGCAGAAACAGATAGACACTATGCTGATTGAGAATCCGAAAAGACTCCTTGCTTGGTGCTGATTCACTTGGATCGACTCTTCGATCTCATGATTTAGGCATTGACGGAAGCCGAACAAGTCGACTGAATACCCCGACTCCCGCACCCTGAGGCTGTCAATATATGTCTCAGATCATACGACGAATCAGGCCTGAAGAAGTTGTACAGCTGACCTCAGAGCTGATAAGAATACCCAGCGAAAATCCTCCCGGCGACCAACGGGCCGTTTCGGAATTCATAGAGAGCAAGATTAGAGACTTGGGACTTGTAGCCGAAGCATACGATTGCAGACCTGACAAACCGAATGTGGTAGGATTGCTGAGCGGAAAGAAGAGGCGACCCGTTCTCATGCTGAATGGCCACGTAGACACAGTTCCAGTCGGCGACAAGGAGTCTTGGGAAGTCGACCCCCATGCAGCGGTCGTGAAGGAGGGCCGAATCTTCGGAAGAGGGGCTGCTGACATGAAGGGAGGCCTCGCTGCAATGCTGATGGCTGCGAAGGCCATCGTGGAAGCCGGCGTTGAACTAAGCGGAACATTAATGCTAGCAGCTGTTGTGGACGAAGAAGTCCCGCCTGGGGGCCTTGGCACACGAGATTTGCTGGAAAAAGGCTACAGATCAGACTACGCCATCATAGGGGAACCGACTGAACTGCGAGTTCAAACTGCGCACAAGGGGGCCCTTTGGCTTGAGGTGACGACCAAGGGGAAGTCCGCGCACTCGAGCACGCCGAGGTTGGGAGTTAACGCGATATATGGGATGTCGAAGCTCTGCCTCTTGCTTGAGGCAATGCTGCCCGAGCTGGAAAAGAACAGTCATCCCCTAGTTGGAAATCCGTCCATAAATGTTGGAACCATTCAAGGCGGGACGAGTGGGAACACAGTCCCCGAGCTTTGTAGAGTCGTTGTCGATAGAAGACTCATCCCTGGAGAGAAGCTGGCGGATGTTAAGGAGAGTCTGAACAGAGTACTTGAAAAGGTTCGGATAGAGAACCCTCAGCTGAGAATAGAGACGAGAGTGCTTGTTGAAGGAGAACCATCCGAAACGTCTGCCGGGGACCCTATCGTGAAAGCCTCTAGGGAAGCCGTGATGCAGGTCAAGCGAAAAGACCCGGGTGTAACCGGCTTCACGGCAACGTGTGACATGAGGCTTCTCGTCGCAAAGGGGATACCAACTGTCATACTCGGACCTGGGAGTCTCAATCAAGCGCACAAGGCCAACGAGTTCGTGGAGATCCAGCAAGTGGTTGATGCAGCAAGAATATACGCGCTCACCGCGGAGAAGCTGTTGGTATAGGGTCACGCTCATCCAAATGGAAAGGAGAGAATCAAATGAAACCAAGTCAATATAGAGTGCTTAGCAACGACGAGTTGGATGCTATATACAGTACGTCCTTGTACTTGCTCAAAGACGTTGGTGTCAGCATTGAGGACCAAGATCTTAGAAAGCTTCTTGCTGACAACGGGTGCGACGAAGGCCCGCACAACATTGTCTACATTTCGGAATCACTTGTCAAAGAGTGCCTGAAATCGACGCCTAATGAACTGACTCTATGTGGCAGAGACCCGAAACATGATATGACGATTGGAAGACAGAAATATCCGTATGTAATGCCCTATGTATACACGGGCAATTACTGCGACTATCAACTCAATTCTGCCCCTTTCACTGAAAAGAGAATGCAAGAATACCTCGTGCTTTGCGATTATCTAAATTCGGTTAGCGGGGTATGGCTGACCGCGTACATCCCAAAGTATGGCGATATGTATTACTACTACAATTGGGAGATGGGAATCCGTAACACCACGAAGCCCATATTTGCCTACAATTTTGAGAACATAAGGTCCATCGATGCGGTCTATGAGTTGGCCGCGGAAATGGCCGGTGGAGTAAATGAACTCAAGAGAAGATCGATATTGACAATTGGTCTTTGCTGTTCTTCTCCCCTCACTTGGAGCAAGTATCAGTGTGCAATGTCTAAGGCGCTTGCCAGGGACGGTATAGTGCCTGTGATTACACCTGAGGCACCTATGGGAGATTCAGGTCCGGTAACGATAGCGGGGGACATTGCTCAGAAGATCGCTGAGTTCCTGAGCGGGCTGGTGATCATGCAACTACTGAGAAGAGGAATGCCTGTGATGATGGCAACCCCCAATCAAGTTTTTGATCAGAAAACAGCTGCGGTGAACCTTGCAGCTCATGGGAGTTTTGTGTCTGCATGCGCGATAGGTCAGATTGAAAGGTACCTGGGCATACCCATAATGTGTCCAGCATCGCCTGACTCACACCTGCCAGATATGCAGGCAAGTTACGAGCTTGCATTTTCACTTCTGCCTCTGATGCTTGGCGGGTGCGACCTGGTCGTATTTCATGGTTTGGGCTCGGCCACCGGAGGGAACAACGAACTACTACTTCTGCTCGACGAGATGGTGATTGCGGGCCGGCGTTTGCTAGACGGAATAGAGGTAACACCAGACACGCTCGCAGCAGACGTAATCAAAGAGGTGTGCAGCAAATTCAACAAGGATATGCGGTCTGGGCACTTCCTCGATCAAAGACATACTTTGAAGTGGTATGAGATCGAGCATCGTCCCAGGAAAGATTCCGTGATTGAGAAACATAGAAGAGAAGAGTGGGAGAAACTCGGATCGAAATCTTTCCTTGAAAGAGCTCATGAAAGAGTGGAGGAGATCCTGAAAACCCACAGACCGGAGCCGCTGCCCAGAGAGATTGAGGCGAAGATTACTGAGGTACGTAAGAAGTATGGGTTATCGGCGTAATTGATGCTGAGCTCTCTCGACTTGACCCAACTGGCCTTCCATTGCGCGAAAGACCCTGGGTGTCTTGTAGACGACCTTGACGTGCTCTGCTGCGGTGCGCTGTTTGAGAGTGACCGGGCACTTCACATATTTAGGGGCAATGGTTGTAACGTCGATTCTCAGCAGGAGAAGTTTTCTTTTCCACCGGATTTGGTTCAGGACCGCCAAAATGGTCCGCTAGGACGGTAGAGTTCTGAAACGTTGCATCTATGAATAGGATCGACCTGAATAGGTCTTATGGTTTATGGGCTAGACCTCGCCGATCACGTTAAGCGCTACCGTATCCAAGTTGATTCGGGCGCGAAAGTGGGAGTTCTTCTTGGCAAATGCACTTACGATCTTTTGATTGCTCATGGTGCAACCCCTTTGAGAGATTTTCTATGGAATTGAGCGAGGACGCAGAGATGAGATACAAGGTATGTGTGCGGAGCCTATCGTTCTTGTCACAGATCGGTCCGACATGCAGGGCTATATTTGTCGTGCTGTGTGATCTGCGTCGTGTACGGCTTCGAAGATTCGGCCTTCTTTGACGGAGTCGCCGATGACGTAGGATTCTGGGCAGGACTGTTTCAGGGCGTCTATGAATTCTGAGTCTGGCTTGCGTCCGATGGCTAGCACTGTAGTGTCGGCTGGGATCTTCTGCATCTTGTCCCCGTCAGTTATGATCCACACATCTTCACTCGTGATCTCTACTGGTTTCGATCTGGTGTAGGCTTTGACGCCAGCCTTCTCCAGGAGCTCTTCCAGTACCACGATGTTGTTTCTGTTCTCTTCTAATGGCATGAGTTTCTCAAGGAGTTCCACGATGACAACGTTCTTGCTCTTCCGAGCTAGGTGGAGGGCCGTTTCGCAGCCTACTACGCCTCCGCCGATGACGACAACGTTCTTGCCTTTGACTCTTCGTGGGTTCTGTAAGGCTTCCTCGGCTGTTATTACGTTGTCCCTGTCGATGCCTGGGATCTCGGGTCGTACGGGTGGAGAGCCGACCGCGATGATTAGCGCATCAGGCTCAACTCGCCTTATGGTGTCGGGTGTAGCCTTCGTGTTCAGCTTCAACTTGACGCGGCTGTCTCTGATCTCTGCTTGATAGTATTCGAGCAGAGCTTTCAGGTCTCTCTTGAATGAGGGCGCGCTGGCGAGAATGAGTAGCCCCCCCACGCGGTTTTGCTTCTCATATAGTGTAACTTCATGTCCACGCTGACAGGCCGTGAGCGCTGCTATAATACCTCCAGGACCCGCACCTACCACTGCAACCTTCTTCGACTCCTTCACCTTACCCAACGGCTCCTCAAGCTCATGAAGAAAATGAGGATTTACCGAGCAGACTCCTTCCTTCCCTAGACCTGCGATTTCGTAGTGGCAGACGTTGCATCTGATGCAAGGTCTGATGCGCCTTCCTTCCTTGGCCTTGTTCGGCCACTCGTGATCGGCCAAGAGCGCTCTTCCAAGCACCACCATATCCGCTTTCCCATCTGCAATTATCTTATCGGCCTCTCTTGGGTCCACGATGCCTCCGGAAGCCAGAACTGGAACATTCTTTATCTTCCTCTTGATTCGCTCAGCAAGCTCCAGCAAAGTATTCCTAGGAAGATACATCGGTGACATCGTTGGGTATTTGGATCGAGCCGCGATGGGAGGGAAAAAGGCTGTTGTCTGCGTATGCAGGTAAGCGATGCCTTCCGCAGCCATTCTTTGAGCGATCTTCAGCGCCAGTTCATGATCTATCCCGTTAGGCACTTCTTCCCATGCACTGAATTTTAGGCCCACGGGGAAATCTTTTCCACATGTCTTCTTGATTCCCCTAAGTATCTCAGTTGGGAAGCGCATCCTCCGCTCAAAATCGCCACCATACTCATCATCTCTCCGATTGAAATAGGGTGACATGAACTGACCGATCAAATATGAGTGAGCACCGTGCAACTCGACCCCGTCGAACCCGGCTTCCTGGGCGCGACGTGCAGCTGCGATGAATTCTCCGATGACTTCCTTGACCTGTTCGCCGTTCAACTCCCTGGCTCGACTTGGATACAGTGGGTTCTCGATCGCGGATGGCCCGTACGAACCGCCCAATTTCCCCCCGAAGGACGCTATTTGCAGGAATACTCTGGCATTATACTTGTGTACCGCGCTTGCATATTTCGAAAGGCTGGGGATGAATCTGTCATCGTACGCCGCTAGCAGATCGAACGCTTTGGCAACAGTTGGCTGGTACTTCGACACTTTGGCGAATTGGCTTATGATGAGGCCGGTTCCGCCCCGCGCGCAAGCCTCCAGAAATGGTTGTATCTTCTCCGGAAATGTTCCGTCAGGGTTGTAGATTCCCAATCCCATAGGCGCTAATGCAATTCGATTCTTGACCTCGACTTTGCCGAGCATTATAGGTTTGAACAGATTCTTGAGAATCATTCTTGAGAACCTCCAAGCTACTCAAAGTGTCGTGACCGGGTCAACTATCCTCAGCTGGGTAATGTATCTCTGAAAGATCAACGCCAACACTACAGGAGGAATCATCGCTACTATAACCAACGCAGACATCAGAGGCATGACTGTCCCGTGAGAGAACAGACCAGCTAATAGGGCTGGGAGTGTTGCACCTTCAGACCCCATCGTCAGAATCATGGCAAACAAATACTCATTGTAGCACATTATGAAAGATATAAGGAAACCCGCTGCAACTCCAGGTGCTGCCATAGGAAGAATCACTCGCCTGAAGGAGGACGTGCGAGTACACCCATCAATCCTTGACGCCCTTTCGATCTCGATGGGGAGCGATGCGAAATATCCCGTCAAAATCCAGCTGACCATTGGAACTATTGTGATAAAGTACATTATCATGAGCCCGTAGGTGGTGCCATACAGTGGCACGTACACGGTGAAGAAAATGAAGTATGGTATAACTATGGATATCGGGGGCAACGTCCTCGAGGTTAGTAGAGAAAATAGCAGCGCGTTCTTGTGCCTGAAGTTGAGGCGTCCGAATGCGTAAGCCACTAACGATGATACGGCAATCACGGCTAAAGAGGTGGGCAGTGCAACAAAGATGCTGTTGTAGATTCCGTGTGTGAAAAGCGCCGCATTCATGACGCCGACTGCGCCCGCCAGCTGATGGGTAACGGGCAAACCGAACATTATCCTATACCAGAAATCAACGGGATTCTGCGGTATGAAGTGAGGAGGCACAGAATAGGTCTCGATTTCTAGCATAATCGACATGTTGAACATCCAATAAATAGGCAATCCAATCCAGATGATCAGAAGAACAGCACAAAGATATCTTACTATTCTTCCTACAATAGTCATACTAGTCCGCCTTTTTCTTCGGCCTGTACAGTACGTAGAAGTATACCATTGCCAGAGCGATTGTCAAGAACATTAGATAGTAGGAGAGGGTCGCACCGGGAGACAGGTTAAGCAGCTGGAACGTTTGCTTGTATCCTATGAAGGATAGGGTATTCGTAGCTAGGTTAGGTCCTCCTCCTGTCATCGTCAGTATGATGTCGAGAGCCCTTACGGATTCCATTGTCAGAAAGACCAGCCATACAAGCAGCGGATACCTCAGGTGAGGCAGGGTGATATGCCAGAATCTTCTAAATGATCCAGCGCCGTCGATCCTGGCGGCTCTATACTCTTCTTGTGATATGAATGAGAGACCAGGAAGGAAGAAAAATACACCCAAGGAGGCCATATGCCACGAGTAGGCGATTGCAACCAGTTCAACAGCATTACTTTCCAGCATTAGCGTCGTGTAGCCCGGAATTATGTGAAATACATACAAGATGCCGTTAAAGAGCCCTATATCAGCATCATAAAGGTACTTCCACAAAACACCAACTGCATATTCCGGAATAGCCCACGGAACGATGACAAGCGCCCGCAACAGCCCTCGACCTTTAAGGGGCTCATTCAACAGAAGAGCTATCCCAAGGGAAAGCAACAAAGAAACCACAACTGCAATGAAAGCGAACCTTATCGTTATGAGAAATGAACTAAGGAATTGGGGGTCGTAAAGCACTTTCACCCATTGCTCGAACCCTGTAAATATGTAGACGTTGCTGGGCCGTCCAAAATTCACATCATTAAGAGTCAGCCAGAAAGAGAAGGCCAGAGGATACACTATCATAGCGAGGCTGATTATTATCAGCGGAAGTATCAGAAGGTATGCAAATTGGTCATCGCTTAATGCTTTCATAGTATCAACATCGGCAATGCGTTGCGAAAAAACGCAGTGAGCATATCCCTGATGAGGGATATGCTACTGCTGGTATTGCTTTATTAAGTTCTCAGCGTCGGTGCGCATGCCTGTGATCGCATCTTTAATGCTGACGGTGCCAGACACAGCTTTGGTAGACCACGTGCCTAATGAATATATGAATTCAATAGCCCAGTACTGAGTGAACCATTTGGGCTGCTTGCATTTGCTGGTGATGTCCAACAGAATTGCGTAGTCCTTATCTTTTCTGTACGGAAGATTTGAAATAAAGCTCTTGACCACATCAGGATCTTCAGCTACAGCCGGAATTCCCGACTGTAGATTGGTTTGCAACGCCCATTCTTTTGCAACCCGGTAGTTGCCATCTTTGTCTTTCCATCCAAAGAACTCCATGAATTCATTCACTCGCTTCGTCTTCTCCGGACCTCTATCCTTCTTAGTCATACAGTAGGAACCAATTAGCCCGGTACCCCAGCTCGTGCAAGCATCCGGTCCCGTGCCAAGCGGGACTAAGGAAGCTTTCCCAGCGATCTTGGACCTAGTAGGATCGTTATAGGTAGGCATATCGTAGGGCTCGTCACACACCAGGAACGCGTGTTGACCTGACGAGAATCGGGCCTGCCTGTCACCCCAAGAGAGAGTGAATATGTCTTTCGTACACAAGTTATCATCATAAGCTGCCTTCCAGCTAGCCAACAGGTCAGCTAGGTATGTGTTGGTATCAAAGATTGGTTCAAAAGTCTTGGGATCGAAGAGTTCGCCTCCTTTTGGCGAGTTCATGTACTCCGAGTAGAGTTCGTATGGACCATCGTTCCATACGGGATTCCAATCTGCTAAGAGTGGGTATTGTACGATTCCTTTCTTCTTGATCTCCCTGCATTGGTCGAAGATTTCTTCATAATTCGTTGGAGGAGTATCGGCCAACCCTGCTTTTTCAAGGATATCCATATTCGCCAGCGGGCACTTGACTTCGAAAAAGTAGACGAGACCTAGTAGTCTTCCGTCAGAGGAGGTCAGCCAATCGAGAAAATTCGGATACATATCCTTCTTTATCGCATCGGCATCTGGGAGCGTGTTAAGATCTTCTATCCAGCCAGCTCGCCCCGCCCGGAAGTAATATTGACCGCCAGAATAGAATACGTCCATCGGCACCTTTGTGATGAGCTTCTCTTCGACGACGGAGTTGTAGTCCCCTGCTGCAACAAGCTCTATTTTGACGTTGTCGTTGTATTGTTGTGCGAAAATCTTGCTATTAGCGTCAACAATGTCCGGTCTGAAAGCCCAGATGTTCATGTGTATTGGATCCTGTGAAGGTGGCAGCTCGGTAACGGTTGCCGTCGGGGATGCTTGCGTAACCGTCGCCGCTTGCGTAACCGTTTGTGTGGTCGGTGTGGTGGGCGGCGCTGCGGGCATCGTTGCGTAGTAGGCTCCTGCTCCAGCAACAGCTACGACGACTACTCCGGCTCCAACATACTTCAGATAGGATCG
>Ga0208039_1000411_pt1 | contig 29743 bp, 20 predicted proteins | sample June2015DPH_20_1_2_FD_184722 | JGI IMG/M metagenome (GOLD analysis project Ga0208039, IMG submission 184722) | Peatland microbial communities from SPRUCE experiment site at the Marcell Experimental Forest, Minnesota, USA - June2015DPH_20_150... | ecosystem: Environmental > Terrestrial > Soil >... | reverse complement strand
TCTGGCCCTTCCTCGTCCTCGCGCGAGGCCGGCCGCGAACGCGAGGACGAGGAAGGGCCAGACGGCCCAGAGGAACCGATCGGGACCGTACGGCCAGGCAAACACGATGACGAGGTAGCCGAGCAGCGACCAGCCCAGCGCGCTCCAGCCGCGCACCAGGGGTGCGAACCCGGCGACGAGCACGAGCAGCGCCGGCACGCCGAGGTAGAACCGGAGCCAGCCGCGGAAGGGCGCGAGGGCGACGGCGCCGAGCGGGTTCAGGAGATCGCCGAGGCTCGCGGGCGAGAGCCACCAGCCCGCCTGCGCGAGGAGGTCGGTATAGGTGCCGTAGTTCGACGCGAGGATGGGGTCCGCGTCGCCGTGATGCCGCGCGGCGAACGCGAGCCAGGGCGCCAGAGTCGCCGCCGCGAACAAGCCGGCGATCAGTGCGGCGCGCGGGCGGCGCGCGAGCAGGAGCGCGGCGACGACGCCCGCGATCACGGCGATCCCCACCGACCGGGTGAGCGCCGCCGCGCCGGCCAGGCACCCCGCCGCGGCGGCGAGGCTCCAGGCGGAGCGCCGCGTCGGGGCCGCTCGCGCGGCATCCGCCGCCCAACACGCCGCCACGACGAGCACCAGGAACAGCGGCTCGGCGAACAGCACCGTCGCCACGGTCACCAGCGGCAAAGCGGTCACGACGGCCGCGACGAGGAGTGCGATTCGCCAGGTCGGCTGCGCCGCCCGCGACCGGAGATAGAGCACGAGCAGCGCCGCGAAGAGACCGAGCAGAACCGCATTCGCGGCCTTGAAGAGCACGACGTTCGCGGGGAACGCAGGCGAGAGCCGCCACAGCGCGGCCAGGAACGCGGGATAGAGGAACGGATAGTGGACCGCGCCCGGCGCACCGGGCAGGTAGAGCAAGTGATAGCCGTGCCCCTCGGCGAGGCTCTTCGCCAGCGCGAGGTAGATCCCGTCGTCGTAGAAGACCCCGACCAGGGACGCCGTGACGTTCAGCGCGACGACGGCGGCCACGGCGAGCCCCGCCGCGGCCGCCCACCCGGCGCGGCCGCTCACCGGAGGCGGGGCGTCAGGACGAGCTGGAGTCGTACCGCGCCAGCTTCCGGTACAGCGTGGACGGATCGATGCCGAGCACTTCGGCCGCGCGGGTCTTGTTGCCGCCCACGCTCTGAAGCACCCACGTGATGTAGGCGCGCTCCACCACGTCCAGCGGCGGGTTGGCCGACGGCCGGTCGGCCACGAGCGACGGGGCGCGGCGCTCCGTCACGCGGGCGGGAAGCGCCACCGCCGCGATCTCGTCGCCCTTGGTCAGGGTGGCGGCCCGCTCCAGCGCGTTCTCCAGCTCGCGCACGTTGCCCGGCCAGTCGCAGGCCATGATGGCCGCCATCGCGTCGGTCCCGATCGTCTTCGGCGTCTGGCCGCGCTCCGAGGCCATGCGACGCAGGAACGCGTCGGCCAGCAACGGGATGTCGTCCTTCCGGGCCCTGAGCGGCGGCAGGTGGATCGCGATCACGTTGAGCCGGTAGTAGAGGTCCGACCGGAACCGGCCGGCCTTCATGTCGTCTTCGAGGTCGCGGTTCGTCGCGGCGATCAGCCGCACGTCCACCGGGACCGGCTGCGTGCCACCGACCGGCGTGGCCTCGCGCTCCTGCAGCACGCGGAGCAGCTTGATCTGCGTCGCCGGCGTCATCTCCCCGATCTCGTCGAGGAAGAAGGAGCCGCCGCCCGCCGCCGCGAACAACCCCCCGTGGTCGCGCACCGCGCCGGTGAACGACCCCTTCACGTGGCCGAACAGCTCCGATTCCAGCAGCCCCTCGGGGAGCGCGCCGCAGTTGATCGAGAGGAACGGGCCGGCCTGCCGCTCCGACAGCCCGTGGATGTACCGGGCGATGACCTCCTTCCCGGTGCCACTCTCCCCCTGGATCAGCACGATGCTGTCCGTCGGCGCCACGGTCTCCGCCATGCGCAGCACGTCGCGAAAGACCTTCGAGGCGCCGATCGGCTTCACGGCCTGCGACCGCTCGCGCCGCTGGATCTCCTGCTTCAGCACCCGGTTCTCCGCCTTGAGCTGGCGGTGCTCGAGCGCGCGCCGGCAGATCGCGATCAGCTCGTCGTTGTCGAACGGCTTCTGGATGTAGTGGAAGGCGCCGCGGTTCACCGCCTCGATCGCCGTCTTCAGCTCCGCCTGCGCCGTCATCAGGATCACCGGCAGGTCGGGGTCGCGCTCGCGCGCGGCGGCGAGGATCTCGAGGCCGTTCACCGAGGGCATCCGCACGTCCGTCAACACGAGCTCGGGGACGGCGCGGCCCAGCGCCTCGAGGGCCGCGGGGCCGCCGCGGGCGACCGACACCTCGAACCCCTCGTTCTTGAACAGGATGCGCAGGCTGTCGAGGATCGCCGATTCGTCGTCCACGATCAGCAGCGACGGGCGGTCGGTCATGCGATCTCCTCGGCGCTGAACCGCGCCGGCAGGAACACCGTGAACGTGGTCCCCTGGCCGCGCACCGTGTCGCAGAAGATGAGACCCCGGTGGGCCTGGACTGCGCGCTGGACGATCGCGAGCCCGAGGCCGGTGCCGCCCGGGCGCCCCGTCACGAAGGGCTCGAAGAGCTTGGGCAGCACCTCCGCCGACACCCCAGGCCCGCGGTCGCTCACCCGGAGCAGGCGCGGCGACTCCATCACGACGTCGGTCGGCAGATCGTCCGCCGCGGCGGGCGCGACCCGGACGCGGACGTCGGCGGAGGCCGGCGCCGCCTGCACGGCGTTCAGGACCAGATTGAAGACGACGCGATGCAGGAGGTCCTCGTCCCCCTCGACCAGCACCGGCCGCTCCGCCGCCTCCAGCGCGATCCTGGCGTTCGCCGTGCAGTCCGGGTGCTGCCGGGCCAGCTGGATGCCCCGCTCCGCCACCTCGGCCAGGTCGAGCCTGGCCGAGCGGGTGACGCGCACCCGCGAGAAATCGAGGAACTCGGTGAGCAGCGCGGAGAGCCGGTCGCTCTCGCGCACGATCAGCCCCGCCAGCACCCGCTCGTCGGCCCCGGGCGGCGCCAGGCGCGAGAGCTGGGTCACCGCGCTGCGAATGGAGGCGAGCGGGTTCTTGATCTCGTGGGCGAGCGACGCGGAGATCTCGGCCACCGCCTCGAGCCGCTCGGTCCGGAGTCGCAGCTCCTCCAGGCGGCGCGCGTCGGAGATGTCCTGCAGGATGGCCGTCACCGACGGGGCCGTGCCCTCCTCCGCGTGCACGGCCGTCGTCGAAAAGCCGATCGGGAAGGACCGGCCGCCCGCCGTCACCTCCGCCACCGAGCGCACCACCCGGCGCCCCTCCTCCGCCGTCCGCCGGATCGCCTCAGCCAGCGCCGGCGCCGCCCGGCCGATCTCCTCCAGCGCCGGCCGTCCCTCCAGCTCCGCGGCGCTGAGCCCCAGCAGCGCCTCCGCCGTCGGATTCGCGTAGACCAGGCGGCCGTCCGCCTCGAGCGTGAGCACGCCGGCGCCGATGTCCCGGAGGATGTCCGCCGCCTCGAGCCGCACGCGGCGCAGCTCCGCCTCGAGGTTCTCATGCTGCGCCCTCGCCACGCGCACCCGGCTCGCCAGGTAGCCCGTGGCCATCGCCACGAGCCAGTAGACGGCGACCTGGAGGAGGGCCGCCGACGGCTGCTCCGCCTTCTGGACGAACACGACGTCGGCCGTGTAGACGATGCCCGCCAGGAGCGCTACCAGCAGACCGTTGGCCAGCGGCATGAGGACGGCGTTGATCGCGATCACCAGGATGTACAGAGCGGCGAAGTAGGAGTACGGGCCCGTGATGTGGGCGATCGCCGTGACCAGCGCGATGTCGAACAACGCCTGGCCGTAGAGGAAGGTCTGTCCCGGTTCCGCGAAGCGGACGTGCGTGTACCAGTACGACCCCGCCGCCGCCACGAACGCGAGCGTCACCGACAGCGACGCCACCAGGAGCGCGGTCGGGTCCGCCGCCCACCAGCTCAGGGCCGCCGCCAGGAAGACCGCCGAGGCCACTGTGATCCGGCCGAGGTAGATCCAGTTGAGCAGCGTACGCGCGGGCGGAACCGTCCCGGCACGCGCCCGGCGGACCTGCGGAACGGGGGTAGTCACCGCCCCAAGCTACGGGCCGGGTATTGCAGAATGCAAGAGTAGGACTGGTTGCCAGACGGCAAGACGGCGAAGGGGGAAGCGGTTACCAGACGCAAGCCCGGAGGGGCCAGCCAAGTTGCATGTACTGGCAACTGGTCTGGCCCCTCAGGACTGGCAACTGGTAACCACTTCAGTACTTCGCCGTCTGGCAACTGGCCTCTGCTATTGGACCGCGCCGATCATGCCGAAGATCGGCAGATACATCGCGACGATCATGCCGCCGACGATGACGCCGAGGAACACGATCATGACCGGCTCCATCAGCGAGAGGAGGTTGTCAACCGCGGCGTCCACTTCCTCGTCGTAGAAGTCGGCAATCTTGCTGAGCATCTCGTCGAGGCCGCCGGTCTGCTCGCCGACAGCGATCATCGAGATCACCATGGGCGGGAAGACCTTCGACTTTTGCAGCGGCGCGGCGATCGTCTCGCCGCCCGCGATGGACGCCCGCGACTCCATCACCGCATCGTGGATGACGCGGTTGCCCGCAGTCTTGGCGGTGATCTCCAAGCCGTCGAGGATCGAGACGCCCGACGCGATCAGGGTGCCAAGGGTACGGGTGAAGCGCGACACGGAGGACTTGCGGATCACGTCGCCCAAGATGGGGACTTGGAGCATCACCCTGTCGATGTTGAGGCGCCCCTGCGGAGTAGCGCGGTAGCGGCGCATGCCCCAGATGAAACCGCCGATGCCGAGGCCGATCGCCCACCAATACCCCTTCAGGAAGTCGCTGGCGCCGATCACGATGCGGGTCGGGAGCGGCAGCTCCATGTGCACGTCGGCGAACATGCTCCGGAAGACCGGGATCACGAAGATCAGCAGCACGACCACGCAGATGATGGCGACGGAGAAGATGACGGATGGGTAGATGGCCGCGCCCTTCACCTTCCGCACCAGGGCGTCGTTCTTCTCCATGAATCCCGCCAGCCGCAGCAGAATGGTGTCGAGAATACCGCCGGCCTCGCCCGCCGCGACCATGTTCACGTACAGCTCAGTGAACGCCTTCGGGTGCTTCCGCAGCGCGTCGGCGAGCGTGTGGCCGCTCTCGACGTCGTACACCACCGCCTTCGTGACGTCCTTGAGGGCCTTGTTCTCGGTCTGCTCCGAGAGGATGTCGAGGGCCTGCACCAGTGGGAGGCCCGAGTTGATCATGGTCGCGAACTGGCGAGTGAAGATGACGATGTCGCGCGTCGAGATCCCGGAGCCGAACGAGAACTTGATCTCCTTCGGCGCCTGCTGAATCTTCACGACGATCATCCGGTTCTTGCGCAGGTGCGCGACGACGTCGTCGTGGCTCGGCAGGTCGAGCGATCCCGACTGCAGCTCCCCGGTCAGGGTCCTGGCAGTGTAGTTGAAAACCGGCATCCGTCACCCTCCTCGGCGCGCGGGAACTCCCGGCAGCGCCCTGGAAACGAAGCGGACGGCGCGAAGAACGCTCATGCGGCCAGGTAGGCCTCCGCGCGGCGCGCTCAACGCTTGAGCCCGCCGGTGAGCGGCCGGTCCTTGGGGGCCACTTTGTTGTCCTCGTCGCCCGGGACCGGCTCGCCGATCATCCGCAGGAAGTCGTTCGGGTCAGACGACACCCGCAGACACTCCTCCAGCACGACCTCGCGGGCCATGTAGAGCTGGTAGAGCGAGTCGTTGAGCGTCTGCATGCCGTGCTTCTTGCCCGCCTGCATGGACGACTGAATCTGGTGGACCTTGTCGTCGCGGATCAATGCCCGGATGGCGGGGGTGCAGACCAGGATCTCGCACGCCATCACGCGGCCCTTCCCCTTGGCCTTGGGGAGCAGCGTCTGGGTGACGATCCCCTCCAGAACGAACGCCAGCTGGGCGCGGACCTGCGACTGCTGGTGCGATGGGAAGACGTCGATGATGCGGTTGATCGTCTCGGCCGCCGAGTTCGTGTGCAGGGTGGCGAACGCGAGGTGGCCGGTCTCGGCGATGGTGAGCCCGGCCTGGATCGTCTCCAGGTCGCGCATCTCGCCGATCAGCACAACGTCGGGGTCTTCGCGCAGGGCGTACTTGAGGGCGCTGGCAAAGGACTTCGTGTCGGTGCCGACCTCGCGCTGGTTGACGATGCACTGCTGGTGCCGGTGGATGAACTCGATCGGGTCCTCCACCGTGATGATGTGACCTTTCCACTCCTTGTTGATCTTGTCGATCATCGCGGCGAGCGTCGTGGACTTGCCCGAGCCGGTCGGGCCCGTCACGAGCACCAGCCCGCGCGGCTTCTCCGCCAGCTTGGCGACGATCTGCGGGAGCTGGAGCTGCTCGAACGACTTGACCTGGAAGGGGATCTGCCGGATCACCAGCGAGACGCAGCCGCGCTGCTTGAAGGCGTTGCCGCGGAACCGCGCCAGGTTCTGGATGCCGAAGGAGAAGTCCAGCTCGTCCTCGGTCTCGAACCGCTTCTTCTGCTGCTCGGTGAGGATCGAATAGGCGAGCTGCAGCGTGTCCTTGGGGTTGAGGACCGCTTCGATCTTGCTGCTCGTGATGTCGCCGTCCACCCGCAGCTGGGGGCGCGCACCGGCCGTGATGTGGAGGTCCGAGGCGTCCCGCTCGATCATCTCCTCGAGCAGCGCGCGGAGGTTGAAGACGCTGGCCGCCGCCGTCGGATGCTGTTGAGGTGCCGTCACGTGTCTACGCTACCGCCGTTTCCTTGACCACTTCTTCGAGTGTGGTGACGCCCTTCCGGATCTTGACCAATCCGTCCATCCGCAGGGTGAGCATGCCTTCCTTTACCGCCTGCTCCGACAGCTCGCTGGTCGAGGCGCCCTTGAGAATCATGCGCCTGAGCTCGTGCGAAAGCGCCATGACCTCGTACAGCCCCGCGCGCCCCTTGTACCCGGTCCCGCCGCAGGAATCGCACCCCGGGCCCTTGTAGAAGGTAATCCCTTCGAACTCCTTCGTGTCGCCGCCGAGCGCCTTGAGCTCCTCGGGCGCGTACTGGTGCTCCGCCTTGCACTCCTTGCAGATGCGCCGCACCAGCCGCTGCGCGACAATCAGGTTGACGGCGGACGCGACGTTGAACGGCTCGATCCCCATGTCGATCATGCGCGTGATGGTCGAGGGCGCGTCGTTGGTGTGCAGCGTGCTCAGCACGAGGTGCCCGGTGAGCGCCGCCTTGATCGCGATGCCGCCGGTCTCGATGTCGCGGATCTCCCCCACCATGATGATGTTCGGGTCCTGGCGGAGGAATGCCTTCAGCGCCGCCGCGAACGTCATCCCGACCTCGTTGCGGACCAGCACCTGGTTGACGCCCATCAGGTTGTACTCGACCGGGTCCTCGGCCGTCATGATGTTGACTTCGATCGTGTTGACCCGCGACAGCGCGGAGTACAGCGTGGTCGTCTTTCCCGACCCGGTCGGCCCCGTGACCAGCACCATGCCGTACGGATTGAGGATCGCCTTGAGGAGGTCCGCCTCCGCCTTGGGCTCGAAGCCGAATTTCGACAGGTCGAGCGTCAGGTTCCCCTTGTCGAGGATCCGCATCACGATCTTCTCGCCGAACAGCACCGGCAGCGTCGAGACGCGGAAGTCGATCACCCGCTTGCCCATCTTGAGCTTGATGCGCCCGTCCTGCGGCACCCGGCGCTCGGCGATGTTCAGCGAGGACATGATCTTGATGCGGCTGGTGAGCGCCGCCTTGAGCTTCATCGGCGGCTTCATGACTTCCAGGAGCGCGCCGTCGATGCGGTAGCGCACCCGAATCTCGTGCTCGAACGGCTCGATGTGGATGTCGGACGCCCCCCGCTTCACCGCGTCCGTCAGGATCGCGTTGATGAGCTTGACGACCGGCGCGTCGTCGGCGCCGATGCCGGTGCCGGCCTGGTCCTCGTCCTCCTTCTGCTCGACAACCTCGAGCTCGCCCTCGGCCTCCTCGTCCTCGATGTCCTTGAGCAGCGAGTCGAGCTGCTGGTCCACCTGCTCGTAGTACTTGTCGATGGCGGTCCGGAGGGTGTACTCGCCGGCGATGACCGGGAAGATGTCGTAGCGGGTGATGAACTTCAGGTCGTCGAGGACGGTGAGGTTCGTCGGGTCCGCCATCGCGACCGTGAGGGTGCGGCCCTCGCGCTTCAGGGGCAGCACCAGGTGCTTCAAGGCCACGTCCGCCGGGATCATCTTGACGATCTTCGGATCCACCTCGAAGCGCGCCAGGTCCACCGCCGGCATGCGGTACTGCCGGGCGAGCATCTTGGTGATCTCGGTCTCCTGGATGAACCCCAGCTTCACCAGGTTGTAACCGAGGCGCTGGCCGTTGCTCTTCTGTTCCTGGAGTGCCTTGTCGAGTTGGTCTTTGGTGATCAGGCCTTCGCGGACGAGCAGGTCGCCAAGACGATCGCCAGGAGCCGTCGCAGGTGCCGGCATCGTATCGAGCCGAGTGGGAAAGGGAAAGACCGCGCTACGCCTAGGGAACAATCGGGAATAGTACCGGCGCCACCCCCCCTGTCAAGGGATTGTGACGTGTCCCTTCAGGTGCTCGATCCGCGCCCGTCCGATCCCCGGAACCCGCGCCAGATCGGCGATGTCGCGGAACGCCCCATGCGCGTCCCGTTCGGCTACGATCCGCGCGGCCAGGACGGCTCCGATGCCGGGAAGGCACAGCAGCTCCTCGCGCGTGGCGCGGTTCACAGCGACCTGCGCGGCGCAGGCAGCGCCGGCGTCCCCGGCCGCCGCACCCGACGACGCGGCCGAAGCCGACGCGGCCTGCCGCGGATAGGCGGAGAGGGGCGAGGCGGCCGCCGCCGGCGGCACCGCGCCGCCGAAGCTGACGTAGGGCGCGAGGGCCCGCAGGAGTCCGGCGCTCACGCCCGTCACCCGGCCAAGCCCGGCCAGCGACCCGAACGGCCCGCTGGCCTGCCGGTCCGCGACGATCCGCTGCGCGAGCCGCTTCCCGACGCGCGGGAGCCGCTCCAGCTCGACCGCGGTCGCGCGGTCCACGTCCACGCGCTCCCCCGGTGCGAGGGGCCGCTGGGCCGCCTCGGCCTGGCGCGACAGCGCCGCCTGAGCGACCAGATCCTCGCCGGGGAGGTCGGGCGCCACCGCAGCCACCGCGGTTGCTGGGCCCGAGCCCCGCGTCACCCGGATCACGCCCCCCGCCGCCGTGACGACGGCGAGGAAGATCAGCGCGCGGCGCTCGTCCCTCGTGAACACGCGCGCAAGCTACGCGAGCGCCGTCCGCGCCACGGTCCCGACGCACGCGGCGCGTGGCGAATCAGCGCAGCAGCGCCAGGGCCAGACGGCCGATGTCGCCCAGGGTCTCGGGCGAGACCTTGTCCACGGTGTCCTGCATGGTGTGGTGCCACTCGCGGTAGTTCTCGAATCCGATCACGTCGATCGCGCGGATCCCCTTCTGGATCAGCGGCACGTGGTCGTCCGTGATGTACCCGCCGTTGAGGGGGCTGAACATGCGCTGGAGCCCGAGGTCCTCGGCGGCGCGCCAAACGCGCTCCACCACCTCGGGGGCGCGGTCGAGCGAGTAGCCCTCCTGGTAGATCTTCTGGTTCCGCCCGCCGATCATGTCCCACAGCACGGCGAACAGCGGGTGATAGCCGGTGGGGAGGTGCTCGGCGAAGTAGCGCGAGCCGATGAGCACGTCCTTCAGGCTGTCGGCCTCCTCGAACGAGCCGTAGTCCTCGCCGTCGACGAACAGCAGGTCCACGCCGACCGAGGGCGGCATCTGCTTCAGCGCGTCCGCCATCTCGAGCAGCATCGCGGTGCCGGACGCGCCGTCGTTCGCGCCCGGGATCGGCAGGCCTCGTTTGGCGGGATCCGGATCCGCCTCGGCGACGGGGCGCGTGTCCCAGTGGGTCACGTACAGGATCCGGTTGGGATCCGACGGGCGGAAGCGGGCGAGGATGTTGCGCAGCTCGAGCTTCTTGCCCGAGACGGTGACGTGCGTGAACGCCTGGACCTCGACGCTGTCGGCCCTGGCCTTGAGCTCGCGCTCCAGCCACTCGGCGATCGCCTGGTGCCCCGGCGTCCCCGGCACGCGCGGGCCCGCCGCGACCTGGAACTGGACCCACCGCATCGCCTGGGCGGAGTCGAACCGCTGCAGCGCCTCGGACGAGCGGCTGTGGCACGAGACCCCGAGCGCCGCCACCACCAGGAGCCACGACGGTCTCATCGGGGCGTTCCCGCCTGGAAGTTGACCGTCACCGAGGCCGTGACCACCCACTGGGCGTACTTGCGGTTGATGTGCGCATCCTCCGTGAGAATGTAACCGACGGAGATGCCGGCGGAGACGTTGGGCGGCATGTCGGTGTCCATGGAGAAGTTGTATTGGCGGCGCGAGGCGCTCGAGATCGTGACGCAGGCCGCGCCGCCGACCAGCGTCAGGCAGCCGTCGTCGGTGCTCTGCGCGTACCGCAACGCCGTGCGCACGTCGGATGGGAGCGGCAGGAGGTCTTTCGGCGGCCGGAAGGAGAACAGCAGCGCGGCCGACGCGTCCTGCCGGTCGGTGTGCGTGACGTTGCCTGCGCTCTCGTTCAGGATGCTGCTGGTGTTCCAGGTCAGGCTCGTGGTGACGTGCTCCGCCCAGGTGATCGCCACGGAGAGCGGGTACGACCGGGACTCCAGCACGCCACGGACCTCGTTCGTCGAGCCGGTCGCCGCAACGGTCGTCGCCTCGAGGAGCAGCTCGAGCGGCGGCTGCACCGTGGTGGCCTGCCGCACCTGCACCGCCGCCGACGCGCTCACGCTGGAGAGCACCTCCTTGAGCAGGCCCCCCACCGGAGACCACGTCCAGCGGCCGGTCAGATCCGGCCACTGCGTGTCGTCCTCGCGGTTCTCCGACTGGCCGTCGCCCCGCTCGTACCATCCCTGCTGCCGGCCGACGGAATAAGCGGTCACCACGGAGAAGCCGAGCGGCAGCCGCAGGCCCGACGCCAGCCGCGTCTGGCGGGAATCATACGCATAAGTCGCCAGGCGGCCGTCCGAGCTCCGGAAGGCGCCCACGCTCCCCAGCCCGAGCTCGTAGCCCAGTGCCGGGTCGAAGCCCGGGCGATCGAACTGGGAGCGCCGGTCGGTGCGCGTCGAGATGTCGAGCGGACTGAACCGGTCGAGCAGGCCCACGATGTGCGCGGTGTCGCCGAACATCACCTTGAGCAGGCGCGAGAAATCCAGCGACGCCCCGAGGTCGGTCGAGCGGGCGTTGGTGAACGCGGTCGGCAACCGGAATGCGCCGGCGGTGTCGCCCAGGGTGCGCTCGGGGGTCAGGCCGTTGGGATCGCGCGTCAGCAGGAAGGTCGAGGTCGTGGTGAACCGGGGCCGCAGCCACGAAAAGAGGCTCGGCGTCCAGGTGAAGTGCGTGCCGACCGAGCGGTCGCGTTCGAAGCCCACGTTGATCCCCGCGAAGCGTCGCGCGGCCTGGTGCGTCAGGACGCCCATCGTCGTGGTGTCGCCGTAGTCCTTCAGGTCCCGCGTCGAGGCGTAGTCCACTCCGAACGAGGTGGAGCGCAGCGGCCGGAACTCGACGCTCGCCTGGTTGCGGAACGCCGCCGCCAGCGTCCGGACCGAGGTCGCCAGCGTGTCGCTCACGGTGGCGATGGGGACGCGGAACGTCTCCAGCTCGGCGTGGGACGAGGTGAACCCCGACGTGAACCGGACGGACGCCGGGCTCCAGCGCAGGCGCGCGTCGTCCAGCCCACGCACGAAGTCGGCCCGCCCCAGCAGGGGGATCGCCCGGAGCAGCCGCACCAGGAAGCCCGGCACGTAGCGGAAGCTGCGGTCGGAGGGGAGCGCCGCATAGTCGCCGTTGAGCGCCCAGAGCCCGCTGGAGCTCTGCGCGAGCTGGGTCGTGGACGTGGCGTTCGAGTACGACGTGGAGAGCCCGAGGTTGTCCACGATCCAGCGCTGCCACCACTTCGTGCGAGCGCCGGAGCATCAGGTTGTACGTGGCCGTCGAGGTCTGGGGCCGGCGCAGCCCCGCCAGCGGGCCCGCCAGCACGTCGGTGCCCTGCAGGTAGTACGGGTCGTCCGAGGAGCGGTCGATCCGCATGGAGAACGGCGCCGTCAGGCCGAGCCGGTCCAGCCCGAATCGCTCCAGCCGCACGGTCGCACCGAGGCTGAACTGCGAGCTGGTCGTGTACGACGGGTTGTCGCCGAGCTGACGGAACTGGGGGTCGCGCCGCGACATCGCGACCGTCAGATCCCCCACGTCGGCCGCCACCACCCGCAGGTTGAGCGCGCCGGCGTAGCCCGGGTCGTTCACCACCTGCGCGAGCCGGATGTCGTCCACCCACACTTCTGCGCTGTCGGTCGACGCACCGCTGTCGCGTACGAAGCCGACGGCCAGCTCCGCGACGCTGGCCAGGTTGGGCGGGGCGACCCCGGGATTGCGCACGTGCACGATGTACGAGCGGGTGCTGTCGCACGCGACGTAGGCCAGCGTATCCCCGCCGCACGCCGCCGCCCCCGATGGCGCCTGGCCGCTCAGGAACCGCCGCTCGATGTCGGCGCGGAGCATCAGCCAGCGGGTGAAGTCCACCACCAGCTCCGGCAGCCAGGTGCCGCTGTGCGCGTGGGCGCGGAACATGTAGAAGTTGTTCTCGTCCTGCGCGACCTTGATGTAGAACGAGAGCTGGTCGTTGTCCCACCCGCTGCCCCGGCCCCGCGCCCACACCCGCAGCTGGCGGTATCCGAGGAAGTTCCGCTGGCCCTCCGGGAACCGGTAGAACGCCTCGGCCCGCTCTCCCGGCCGCACGTCGCGCCCGATGACCCGCAGCGAGGTTTCGTTGATCTGCACCGTGCCGAGCTGCAGGGCGCCGGTGGTGGTCGCCCCCTGGTCCACGGTTCCCGGCGGCGGCACGTAGCCGAGGTCGCTGCGGTTCTCGGTGCTCACGACGCTCGTGACGACCTCGCCGTGGGCGGCGCCGAGGGAACCGGAGAGCCCTGCGATCGGCGTCTCCGCGCGCTTGACCCAGGGCGCCCCGACCAGCTTGACCCGAGCGAGAGCGAGGTAGGCCGGCTTCTCGGGGCCCGGCTCGTCCGGCACGATCATCGTCACGCGGAGGGCGCGGATCTGCCGGATGTCAGGGGTCCCGACCTGCACCGTGTCTGAGCGGAACGGGATGCGGTAGAGGCGCCAGCGTCCGCCCGCGGAGTCCGCCGGGCCGCCGTCGCGCACGTAGTAGCGCGGATCGCCGACGCGGAAGACGTAGCGGAAGTAGCTCTCCTGGACGGCGGCGACCAGCGTGTCGAGGTGGCCGTCCCCGTCCAGATCGTCGCTGTCGGGGATACCGTTGCGGCGGCTGCACTGCGCGCGCTGGTCGCCCCACGGGTAGACGACCAGCCCGCCGCCGAGCGCCGACCGGCACAAGGGCATGTCGTGCACCACCGCGCCGGTGCGCGCGTCCACGATGCTGTCCGCGACGGCGCCGAGGATGCCGTTGTCGTTGGTGGCGGCGTTCCAGGTGTTGGTCAGCGTGTCCCGCTCGGTCTGCAGGCGGCCTTCGCCCATCCGCCGGCGCCCCGAGTAGATCGTGTCACCCTGGGCGTCGACCGTGAAGCTCTGCGGTACGAACGCCACCGCGTCCTCGTACACGCGCCCGAAATCGAAGACGATCGAAGTGCCGAGGTCGCGCGCCGGGTGCTGCGGGTCCTCGAAGACCCAGAACTCGAGGTACTCCACCCGCGAGAGATCCAACCCCGTAGTGGAGAGCGGCGTGGTGATGGTGCGCCAGCGGGGGCCGCCCGTGTGCGGCACGAGCCACCGCGGCTGCCCGGTCTTCGGATCCGGCAGGCCTCCCACCGTGTCGGGGTGCAGGGCAAGCCACAGCACCGTCTCGGCCGTCTGGCCGGTGCCCTGGAGCACGATGGACGGGTCGATGTCGGTGGACGTGAACCGCACGATCCCGGCGGGCGTGCTGATCAGGTTCTGCCAGACCAGCGAGGCGGCATCCGTATCCTGGAACCCACCCGCCGCGTCGATCCCCGTGGCGCCGAGGCCGCGATCCGACGCTGGCCGGCTGCCGAGCTGCCAGGAGTTCTCGGTGAGCGGCAGGAAGGTCCCGCCCTCCTCCTCGAACGTCTCGACCCAGGCCATGCCGAGCTGGTTGGGCGACGGCCGGGACATGGCCAGCTCGGCGTCGAGCGTGACCAGCGAGGGCGCCTCGGTGTGGACCAGCGGCAGGCTGTTCAGGAGCCGCGTGAGCCCCATCGGCTCGAAGCGGAAATTCCCGGAGATCCCGCCGATGAAGTTGGACTGCGGCTCGAAGCCGAGGGTCGGCCGCGTGAACGTGGTCTTCTGCTGCTGCAGCAGCCCGAGCGCCGTCACCGAGCCGTGGTCGCCGAGGTCGTAGCGGGTCTGCACGCCGTAGATCGAGGTCGGCGCGATCGCGAACGCCGGTTGCTCCTCGTACTGCACGGTCACATTGGTCGGGCCGGGGAAGAGCGAGTCCGGGTGCAGAAAGGTGACCTGCCCGATCTCGTAGTTGATCGTGTAGTCCACGTTGGGCACGAGCGCCACGCCGTTCACGGTGAGGTGCTCGCTCCCGGGCCGGATCTGGACCGCGCCGAGGGAGAGCTGGCCCCGGTCGCCGCCGCCCTTCGCGTCGTAGTGGAGCTGCAGCTGGTAGAGCGGCGTCGGCCCCTGCGACAGCAACAGGTAGGTCGGCGTCCGGTACAACGAGTCGTTGCGGAACTGCGCCGCGAGGACGGTGCTGTCGGCGAAGGGCCGCAGCGTAGGGAAGACGACGAACAGGTCGCGCAGGGGCGAGCCGCCGAGCGGGTCCCGCTGCCGGGGAAAGAGCCGGTTGAACTGGTCGAAGGTGGTCTGGTCGCTCGGCTGCGCCAGGCCGAGCAGCGCCAGGAAGGTGGCGGCGCCGGACGCCGGCCGCTCCGATTGCCCCACGACGATCCGCAGCTGGACGCCGTCGCGCACCACGTCGCTGCTGCCGCCCACGCGGTAGACGTTCCGCATCTCGTAGCGGAAGGTGGGCACGTCCGCCCCGCGCCGCGGCTCGTGGATCAGGCGCAGCGTGTCCACGCGCCCGGCCGCGGCGCCGGCGGGGAAGGTGCCGATCGTGTCGTGGGCGGCGGTGACGTACGAGACCGCGAGATAGTCGTCGAGGTCCAGCCGGTTGGTGAGGGCGAACCACTGCGCCGACGGATCGAGGTAGTAGTCGCGCCCCTCGATCAGCAGCTCCCAGGTGAACGGGCCGGCGCGCTGCGGGCTGTCGGGGCGCAGGGCCACCGCGGGAATGCCGCCGACGCTCTGCTGCACCGTCGTCTGCCCGACGGCGCTGCGGCGCCGGTACACCCGCACCTGGAGGATCTGGGCGTGCGGCGAGGGCGCCGTGAGGTTGAGGATGTCCACCTCGGGGTAGCCGGGCAGCGTGGCGGGGTCGGCGACGAAGAAGAAGCGCTCGGGCTCGAAATCGCGGTCGGCCACCATCCGGTCCAGCGGCTGCACCGTCTGCTGGCCCACGGTGAAGACGCGGTCCCGGACCACGTTCCCCTTCTGCTGCGCGTAGATGGCGCTCCAGTCCATCGGGCCGACGGTCCCCGCGACCTGGAAGCCGAAGTTGTTCGCGGGAATGCCCCCGGTGATGAAGCGCGACGGGGGAGTCTTGAACGCCACGTTGCCGACCTCGACGCGGCGGACGATCTCGTCGTCGAGTCCCTGGTAGTAGATCTGGATGTTGTTCGACGCCTCGAACTCGTTCTCGGAGTTGTAGTCCACGTTCATGTGGATCCGCTGGCCGATGACGCCGCCGGTGCGGACGTCGAACTGCGGATTCAGGACCGGCGGCGTGAAGCCGGAGCTGCAGCCCGAGGAGAGCTGGTTCGTCTCCGACGGCTGGCACCGCAGGTTCGTGAGGTGGTCGTAACGCAGCTCGAAGCGCGAGTTGAGCAGGATACCGAGGTCCGCGTAGCGTGACAGCGCCGCCATCGGGGACTGCGCCTCGGGGAGCGGCAGCACCGCGGGGGCGATCGCGGGCGCCGCCACCGCGCGCCCGGCGGCGAGGAACGTGCTGTCGACGCCCAGCAGCGTCGCGCGCCAGCGGGCGGCCTGCCGCACGGCGAGCGCGCGCCGGAGGGAGTCGGCCCAAAACCGCGCCAGCTGCGCCGGGTCGGGACGCGGGAACACCAGGCGGCCCGCGCCGAGGAGCGGGGCGGGCAGGGCCAGGGTGAGGGTGTCGGCGGCAAATCGCAGCGGGGGGACGCCCCGCAACGACCCGGGCTGTTGCGCGATGACTCTGGGGGCGGCGAGGACGACGAGGGAGGTGATCGCGACGAGCGTGCGCGTCACGTGCGTCCGCACTTGGGGTAGTATTCGGGCCGGCTGCTTCGGGGTATTATACGGAAGCCATCAGGGCCTCTCAACCCCGACAAGGCCTTCATTCGCGCCGTGAAGCTGCTATCCCGCTATCTCCTCCGCGAGCACGTCCCGCCGTTCGTTTTCGCCCTGGCGGCGCTGACCGGTCTGATGCTCCTCAACCAGGTGGCGCAGAAGTTCGGGCAGCTGGTCGGCAAGGGACTGACGTGGGGCGTCATTGTCGAGTTCTTCCTGCTCTCGCTCCCGTTCATCGTGGCGATGACCCTGCCGATGGCGGTGCTGGTCGCGGTGCTCTACGCCTTCGTGCGGCTCGGCGCGGACAACGAGATCACGGCGCTCCGCGCGAGCGGCGTCAACCTGGTAACGCTCGTCCGGCCGGTGCTGCTGGCGGCGCTCGGCCTGACCGTGATCTCCTTCCTGTTCATCGACCAGGTCCTGCCGCGCACCAACCACAAGCTCGCGACGCTGATGGTGGACATCGCGCGCAAGCGGCCGACGTTCCAGCTCAAGGAGCAGATGGTCAACGAGGTGATCCAGGCGCAGTACTACCTCAAGGCCAACCGCATCAACCAGGCGACCGACCGGCTCAAGGACGTGGTGATCTACGACCTCACCGGTGACACGCGGCGCCGCACGATCTACGCCGACAGCGGGTACATGGCCTTCAACGCCGACCGCACGGTGCTGCTGCTCACGCTGTTCGACGGCTATGTCAACGACTACGACCGGGCGCAGCCCGCGGTCTTCCGGCGCGTGGATTTCCACACCGACTTGGTGAAGGTGCACGGCGTGTCCAACACCTTCGAGCGCACGGAGGAGGACCGCTACAAGGGCGACCGCGAGATGTCCACGTGCGAGATGGACTCGGCGCTGCAGCGCCAGCTCTCGTCGATCGCCGCCATCACGCGCGACAGCCAAGTCGCGCTGGCCAGCGACGTGCACCGCCTGCTGGGGATCCCGGCCCCGAACGCCTTCGACACGGTCAAGGTGCGGCCGGCGCAGCGCCTCGAGGCGGCGCACGTCTATTGCGGCGCGCTCCACGGACTGCTCCGGCTGTTCCGCCCGCACGCGCTTGCCGCCCAGGAGCCGGGCCAGCGAGCCGGCGCGCCCGTGCCGGCCGCCGCCCCCGCGGCCCCGCCGCCGCGGTACGTACCCGACACCTCCGGCGGCCAGCTCAGGGCCACGCTCGGCACGCTCGAGGCCCGGCGCCGGGGCGCGCTCCAGCTGGCGGCGCGCTTCGAGATCGAGATGCACAAGAAGTTCGCGATCGCCGCGTCCTGCCTCGTGTTCGTGTTGATCGGCGCGCCCATCGCGCTGCGCTTCCCGCGCGGCGGCGTCGGGCTCGTCATCGGGGCCAGCGTGCTCATCTTCGGCCTCTACTACGTGGGCCTCATCGGCGGCGAGACGCTCGCCGACGAGCTCATCATCACGCCGTTCTGGGCGATGTGGGGGGCCAACCTCCTGATGGCCGCGGTCGGGGTCGCCCTTTTCCTGCGTCTCAACCGGCAGCGGGTGGCGGCCCGCGGCACGTGGCGCGAGCGGTTCGCCGCGCTGCGGGACCGCCGGCGCGCCGCGGCGGAGCGCGCGCACCCGTGATCCGCGGGCTGAAGGTCCTCGACCGCTACGTGACCACGGAGTTCCTGAAGATCTTCGCCATCACGGCGCTCGGCTTCCCCGTCCTCACCATCCTCATCGACCTGACCGACCACGTCGACCGGTACATCCAGAAGGGCCTCCCGGCCTGGCGCGTCGCGCTCGCGTACCTCGCCGGGATGCCCGAGCAGATCTTCCTGATCACGCCCGCGGCCGTGCTGTTCGCAGCCGTCTTCTCCGTCGGCTCGCTGGCCCGCCATTCCGAGATCACCGCCGCGAAGGCCTCCGGGATCTCGTTCCACCGGCTGGTCCGGCCCATCTTCCTGCTCGCCGCGACCGCCAGCGTCTTCGCGTTCTTCCTCGGGGAATTCGCCCCGCTCGGCCAGGAGCGCCGGGCGGTCCTGCTCGACGAGGTCGCGGCGCGCTCCCAGACGGCCCGCTTCAACTTCGTCTACCGCGCCGACGGCGGGCGGATGTACTCGATCCGCAGCCTGTCGGTGCCCGACCGGGCGATGCAGGGTGTGCAGATCGAGCGGCAGGGCACCGGCCCCGATTTCCCCAGCTACTTCCTCACCGCGGTGAGCGCCGGCTACGCCCCGGACCGGGGGTGGACCGTGCGGGACGGGGCGCTGCGGTTCTTCCTCGGGCGCGACCAGGAGATCGCGTTCAGCTTCGACTCGCTGCGGCAGCGCGCGATGACCGAGCGCCCCCTCGACCTCACGATCGAGCCCAAGGCGCCCGACCAGATGCGGTATGCCGAGTTGGGACACTACGTTCAGACGGTGGATCGGGCGGGGGGGGATGCCAACAAGCTCAAGGTCGAGCGGGCGCTGAAGATAGCCATCCCCTGCACCTGCCTCATCATAGCCCTGTTCGGGGCGCCACTGGGGATCGCCGGGACGCGGGGCGGCCCCGCCTACGGCGTGGCCGTCAGCCTGGCCACGACGATCGTTTTCCTTACCATGGTACAGATCATGCGGGCCGTGGGGGCTGGCGGTGTTGTCCCGCCGCTCCTGGCGGCGTGGATACCGAATACCTTATTCGGAACTGCGGGCGCCGTGCTCTTCGCCAAGGCCAGGACCTGAGACAATAATGTGACTTGACGTCTCTCACGCGGAACGGAATGTTCTGTGTGCCCTGTCACCCCTCTTGCGGCTGCTACGGCACGCCCGGATTCGACATGCGCCACACCTCGCCCCTCAGCCATCCCGTGATGGAGGAAATCCGCATGAAGCTACCCTGGAAGATCTGTTTGATCCTCACATTGATCGCGTTCGCCGGCACGACAGTTGTCCGTGCGCAGGGCGTCACGACCTCGGCGATGACCGGCACCGTGACGGACTCCGCCAACGTCCCGCTGGCGGGCGCGCACGTGGCAGCCGTGCACGTGCCGTCGGGCACGTCGTACAGCGCGACGACGCTGTCCAATGGGCGCTTCACGATCCCCGGCATGCGCGTCGGGGGCCCGTATCGCGTCACCGTGAGCATGGTGGGGTACCGGCGGCAGGTGCAGAACGACATCAACCTGACGCTGGGCGTGGCCGCAGACCTGACCTTCATGATGGGGCAGGTGAGCGTCGAGTTGGAGGCCATCACCGTCAGCGGCAGGGCTGACGCGGTCTTCAGCTCCGAGCGGACCGGCGCCGCGACGTCCGTGACGACCCAGACGATCGCGTCGCTGCCGACCGTCAGCCGAGCCGTCGACGACATGCTTCGCCTGACGCCGCAGTACACCTCGAACGGGACCGGCTACTCGTTCGCGGGACAGCTGAGCTATGTCAACAACATGACGATCGACGGCTCCTACTTCAACAACTCGTTCGGCCTCGCCGGTGAGCCGGGCGGGCGCACGGGAGTCGCGGCCGTCTCGCTGGACGCCCTCGAGCAGATCGAGGTGAACGTGGCGCCCTACGACGTGCGCCAGGGCAACTTCGTGGGCGCCGGCATCAACATGGTCACGAAGAGCGGCACCAACGATTACACCGGCTCGATCTACTACGGCTTCCGCAGCAGCCGGTACGTCGGCACGCAGGCCGGCCCGAACAGCTTCGCTTCGGGCACGTTCGATTACCACAACATCGGCGTGAACATCGGCGGGCCGATCCTCAAGAACAAGCTCTTCTTCTTCGCCAGCTGGGAGCAGGACATCCAGACCTCGCCGGGCACCACCTACCTGGCCAACACGGGCACCCAGCCGGTCGCCGGAAACGTCACGCGCGTTCTGGCGTCGGATCTGAACACCCTCAGCACCTATCTGGCGACCAACTTCCACTACAACACCGGCCCGTATCAGGGCTACAACTTCAACATCCCGTCCAACCGGTTCCTGGCTCGTTTGGACTACAACATCAACGACCGTAACAAGTTGTCACTGCGCTACAACGTGCTGAACTCGAGCTCCGACATCCTGATCTCCAACTCGGCGTCGCTCGGGATCGGAAGCCGCCGCAGCTCGTTGAACTCGCTGAACTTCGCGAACTCGAACTACGCCATTCTGGAGAACATCCGCTCCAGGGTGGCCGAGTGGAACTCCACGATCGGCGCCACCATGTCCAACAACCTGATCGTGGGGTACACGTCGAACGACGAGAACCGGAACAACGTCGCCCCGCCCTGGTTCCCGGAGGTGGAGATCCTCAACGGGGGCACCAACTACACCACGTTCGGCTTCGAGCCGTTCACGCCGGACAACCAGCTCATCTATCACAGCTTCCAGGTGCAGGACAACTTCAACATCTACCTGCCGAAGCACACGCTGACCTTCGGCTTCAGCGCCGAGCAGTACCACTCGAAGAACGTCTTCTTCCCCGGCTCGCAGAGCGTCTACGTGTACGACTCGCTGGCCCAATTCTACAGGGATGCCGCCGCCTATCTGGCCGCTTGCGGGCCGTACACGGTTGGCCAACCCCTCTGCACCAACCCCGGGCCGTCGTCGGTGAAACTGCACCTCTTCCAGTACCGGTACGGGAACATTCCCGGGATGACAGAGCCGGTCCAGCCGCTGGACGTGCTGTACGCCGGCGTGTACGGGCAGGACGAGTTCCGGCCGACCCACGAGCTGACGATCACCGCGGGACTGCGGGTCGACGCGCCGAAGTTCGGGAATACGGCGTACGACAACGCCATCGCGGATACGATGCACTTCCGCAACGCGGACGGCTCGATCGCCCAGTACAACAGCGGCGCGCTGCCGCCGGTCAATCCCCTGCTCTCGCCGCGCCTGGGCTTCAACTACGACGTGAAGGGGCAGCACTCGACCCAGATCCGCGGCGGCACGGGCATTTTCTCCGGCCGGCCGGCGTACGTCTGGATCTCGAACCAGGTGGGCAACACCGGGGTGCTGACGGGCTTCATTTCGCAGACAGGCACCGCGGCCAATCCGTTAACGGCCTACCCGTTCAACCCGAACCCCAATGCCTACGCGCCTCCCGCGTCCGCGATCACGGGCGGTCCGGCGCAGACCTTCGAGCTGAACTTCACCGACAAGAACTTCAAGTTCCCGCGGGTCTGGCGCAGCAACATCGCCGTCGACCAGCGCCTGCCCTTCGGGTTCACGGGCACCGCCGAGCTCCTGTACACCAAGGACGTGAACGGCATCGGGTACGCGAACGTCAATCTCCCGGCGGCGGAATCCACCTTCACCGGCCCGGACAATCGGCCCCGCTGGTACCAGCGGCCCGGCTGCGTCCCCCCGCCGGGAGTCACCGCCTGTCAGGGCTACCGGATCTACCAGCAGGTCAGCGACGCGCCCGTGCTGACGAACCAGGGCGTGGGGCATTCCTACGACATCGCGTTCACGCTCGAGCGGCCGCTCCTTAAGGGCTTCTACGGCAAGGTCGGTTACACCTATGGCGAGAGCAAGAACACGGGCGATCCCGGCTCCGTCGCCTACGGCAACTGGACCGGTATCACCAGCTCCCACGACCCGAACAATCCGGGCCTCGGGTACTCCGCCAACTCGCCGGGCACCCGGTGGTTCGCGGCCCTGACCTACACGGGCAACCTCATCATGCCCGGCCCGACCTCCATCGGGCTGTACCTGAGTGGCCAGACCTGGGGCAACGGCAGCTACGTGTTCTCCGGCGACATGAACGGCGACGGCGTGACCAGCAACGACTTGATCTACATCCCGACGGACACCAGCCAGATGAACTTCGTCCCGCTGACCACTGGGGGCGTCACCTACACGCGCCAGCAGCAGCAGACGGCGTGGACGGCGTTCATCAACCAGGACAGTTACCTGAACTCGCACCGCGGCCAGTACGCGCAGCGGAACGCCGTCTTCCTCCCGATCGTGTGGCGGTTGGACGGCAGCATCACGCAGGACATCGGGCAGCTGACCCGCGGCCGGCCGAACTCGCTGCAGCTCCGCGTGGACGTCCTGAACCTCACCAACCTCCTCAACACCAACTGGGGCCAGGGCTACACCTTCACCACCACCCAGCCGCTGGTGTACAAGGGCGTGGATGCCAACAACGCCCCGACGTACACGCTGCAGACCACCGGCGGGAAGCTGATCACCGGGTCGTTCATCAAGACGGCCGGGACCTCCGACGTGTGGCGCATCAACCTGAGCGTGCGCTACAACTTCTAGCGAACGGCAGTTCGCAGTCCGTTGCACGAAGCCGCCCTCCGCAAGGGGGGCGGCTTCATTTCGGGGATATGCGCCGCGCGGCTAGGTGGCGGAAGAGTCGGGGGCCGGAACCCCGCGCCTGAGCTGCAGCCACACCCAATAGGCGGGGAGGCCGGTGAGAATGACGCCGAAGGCGAGCGCCGTCCCGCCGAGGTCCGTGAGCAGGGCGTTGCCGAGGATCAGCACCGCAGCCAGCAGGAAAAGGATGGGCGGGAGCGGATACGCCCAGACGCGGACCGGGCGGTCGGCGTCGGGCTTGCGACGCCGCAGCACGAAGATGGCGGCCGCCGCCAGCGCGTAGAATGGCCAGAGCGCCAGAACGAAGGTGTCGGCCAGCTGCTCGAAGGTCCGCGCGAGGACGTAGGCGATCCCCATCCCCGCCGTGAGGAGAATCGCGACCGACGGCGTCTTGAACCTCGGGTGGACCCGCGCGACGCCCCGGAAGAAGAGCCCGTCGTCCGCCATCGCGAAGAAGATCCGCGGCCCCGTCAGCATCGAGCCGGCCAGCGTCCCGAAGGTCGAGATCATCACCACGACCGCGACCATCCCGACGCCCACGCGGCCGACCAGCAGCTGCGCGGCGTCGGCCGCCACCAGGGGCGACCGCGCCACCTCGGCCAGCGGCATCAGGTACAGGTAGGCCGCGTTGACGAGGAGGTAGATGACGACGACCGCCCCCGTGCCCACCAGCAGGGCGCGCGGGAGGTTCTTCCGCGGGTCCCGGACCTCGCCGCTCACGAACGACACGTCCGCCCAGCCGTCGTAGGCCCAGAGCACCGAGACGAGCGCGAGTCCGAAGAGCCCCGCGTCGAGCGTCTGCCCTGCCGCCGGCGTCACGCCGGCGAAGTTGGCGAAGTCACCGTGCCCGACCGCGAACGCCACGACCACCAGAAGCACCAGGGCGCCGTACTTCGCGGTCGTCGTGAGGTTCAGCACCAGCGCGCTCCACCGGACCCCGACGTAGTTGAACGCCGCCGTCACGGCGATCGCGACGGCGGCCAGGTCGTGCACCGCCCGTGCGTTCCCGGGAAGTCCGGGGTTCAGGCCGAAGGACCGGAGCAGGTACTCGGCGAAGACCGTGGCGATCGCCCCCAGGGCGGAGGCCCGGATGACCAGCAGCTCGGTCCACCCCATCAGGAAGGCGGGGAGCCGGCCGAAGCCCTCGCGCACGTACACGTAGACGCCGCCCGACCGCGGGTGCATCCCGGCCAGCTCGGCGTAGGTCAGGGCACCGCACAGCACCAGCACGCCCCCCAGCACCCAGACCGCCAGCATCGGGACGGGCGCCGGCACTCTCCTGGCGATCAGCGCGGGCGTGCGGAAGATGCCGCTGCCGATCGTGGAGCCGACCAACACCGCCACGGCGGAAAAGAGGCCCAAACTCCGCGGGAGGCGCTCCCCCCACTCGTCGCGCTTCGGAGCCGACGGCGCGGAGGCCGGAGGGGTGGCGCTCATCCGGGTAGTGTACGCCCGGGAGCAGGGCCGGGGAAGTGACGAGCCCGGAAGTCGGCTTCCGGCCTCGGGTTCCGGGCCCAATGACAGGTGAAGTAGTCGCAATTACTTTTCCCCCTGATTTCACACCATCAGCGGCTCTCTCACCGTGCCCGGACGCCGTGCCGGGTGCCGGGAGGTTGAGTCGCGGCGGAGACATCCTGCGATGCACTGGTGGTTTCCGAGCAACGCGTCCAGCGTCGGCGGTCAGGTCGATTCCCTCTTCTACGTGATCCTGTACATCACCGGCGCGGTGTTCGTGCTGGTGGAGGCCGGACTGCTGGTCTTCCTGGTGCGGTACCGGCGGCGGGACGGCCGCCGCGCGACGTACGTGGAGGGAAGCACGAGGGCGGAGATCATCTGGACCACGATCCCCGCCGTCATCCTGGTCTCGCTCGCGCTCTTCAGCCAGCCGCTCTGGTCCAGGATCAAGAGCGCGGACACGTACCCGCCGAACGCGGACCATCTCGCCGTGGAGGCGAAGCAGTTCGAGTGGCGCGTGACGTATCCGGGGCCCGACGGGAAGCTCGGCACGGACGACGACTTCATGCAGAAGGACGAGCTGCACCTGGTGGTGAACCACGACTACGTCATCGATCTGACGAGCCGCGACGTGGTCCACGACTTCTTCATCCCGGCGTTCCGCATCAAGCAGGACGCGGTCCCGGGGATGCTCATCAAGGTCTGGGTGCGGCCCACGGTGGTCGGCACGTACGAGCTGGCGTGCGCCGAGTTGTGCGGCCTCGGGCACTACCGGATGCGCGCGCAGGTGGTCGTCCAGACGGACTCGGACTACGCCGCCTGGCTCCGGAGCCAGGGCCAGGCCACCTCGAGCGCCCCCGCCGCCTCGCCGACCGCACAAGAGGGCACGCCATGACCGCGCACGCCGAGGCCGTTGCGCACGCCGCGCACGACGACCGTTCGTTCATCCGGAAGTACGTCTTCTCGACCGATCACAAGACCATCGGGATCCAGTTCCTCTTCCTCAGCCTCTTCTTCCTGCTGGTCGGCGGTCTCCTCGCGATGGGGATCCGCTGGCAGCTGGGCTTCCCCGGCCAGGCGATGCCGCTGGGCGGGTGGCTGCCGCAGTCGGTCGCGCCGGGTGGGGTGGTGGCGCCGAAGACGTACAACAGCCTCGTCACGATGCACGGCACCTTCATGATCTTCTTCGCCGTGATGCCGCTGCTGGTGGGCGTGTTCGCGAACTACCTGATCCCGCTCAAGATCGGGGCGCCCGACATGGCGTTCCCGCGGCTCAACATGTGGTCGTTCTGGCTGATGATCCCCTCCGGCGGCCTGATGCTGGCCAGCCTGTTCGTGCTGGGGGGCTCCTCGGCGGCGGGGTGGACGGTCTACGCACCGCTGTCGGCCACGCCGGACTACAGCGGCGTGCATCTGGGCCAGCAGCTCTGGTGCCTCAGCATCGTGATCTTCGGCCTCTCCTCGCTCCTGGGGAGCGTCAACTACATCACGACGGTGGTGAACCTGCGGGCGCCGGGGATGACCTGGTTCCGGCTCCCGCTCTCGGTGTGGGCGCTCTTCATCACGGCCGTGCTGGCCATCCTGGCGGTGCCGATCCTGGCCGGTGCGGTCATCATGCTGCTGTTCGACCAGACGATCGGGACGCACTTCTTCCAGCCCGACGTGGGCGGCCAGCCGTTGATGTGGCAGCACCTGTTCTGGTTCTTCGGCCACCCCGAGGTCTACATCCTGATCCTGCCGGCGATGGGGATCGCCTCCGACATCATCGCGAACGGGGCGCGGAAGCCGATCTTCGGCTACAGCTCGATGGTCTACGCGATGATCGCCATCGCCTTCCTCGGCTTCGTCGTGTGGGGCCACCACATGTTCCAGAGCGGGATGAACCCTACGCTGGCCAGCACCTTCATGGTCTCCACGATCGTGATCGCGGTGCCGTCGGCCATCAAGGTGTTCAACTGGCTCGGCACGCTGTGGCGCGGCAACATCCACTTCACCACGCCGATGCTGAACGCGCTGGCCTTCGTCTCGATGTTCATCATCGGCGGGCTGTCGGGGATCTTCATGGCCTCGACGCCGGTGGACATGTACATCCACGGCACCTACTTCATCGTCGCGCACATCCACTACGTGCTGTTCGGCGGCAGCCTGTTCGCGGTATTCGCCGGGATCTACTTCTGGTACCCGAAGATGTTCGGCCGGCAGATGAGCGAGCGGTGGGGGAAGGTGCACTTCGCCCTGACCTTCGTCTTCTACAACCTCACGTTCTTCCCGATGCACATCCTGGGGATCGGCGGCGAGATGCGCCGGATCTACGACCCGACGGTCTACGACTTCCTCCGGCCGCTCCAGCCGATCAACGTGTTCATCACGATCAACGCCTTCCTGCTGGGGCTCTCGCAGCTCGTGTTCGCCGCCAACTTCATCGGGAGCCTGTTCAAGGGCGAGAAGGCGGAGCGGAACCCGTGGCGGGACACCGGGCTGGAGTGGACGACGGCCTCGCCGCCGCCGCACGGGAACTTCGCCGAGACGCCCCACGTCTACCACGGGCCCTACGAGTACAGCGTCCCGGGGATGGACGACGACTTCCTCCCCGTCACCACGCCGCCGACGGGGAGGGCCGCATGACGGCCCACGCCGCGGCCCCCTCGGTGGGGCACGCCGCGCCGGCGCAGGGCGGCGTCGGGGTCTACACCCAGAAGGTGGGGATGTGGGTCTTCCTGGTCTCCGAGGTGATGTTCTTCACCGCGCTGATCGGGTCGTACATCATCCTCCGCTGGGGGACCGGGGCGCAGTGGCCGGACCCGCGCACGGTCCTGGCGATCCCGATCACCGCCCTCAACACCTTCATCCTGATCTGCTCGTCGGTGTCGATGGTGAAGGCATACGCCGCCGCGACCAGGGACGACCAGGCCGGCCTGAAGAAGTGGCTGCTGCTGACGGTCCTCGGCGGCGCGACCTTCGTCTCGGTCCAGGCGTACGAGTACCACCACCTCATCGAGAAGGGGTTCCTGCCCAGCTCCGGCGTGTTCGGCTCCGCCTTCTACACGATGACCGGCTTCCACGGCTTCCACGTCACCTGCGGCGTCATCAGCATGATCTGGGTGACCGTCCGGGCGTTCCGGGGCAGGTACGCGGGGGGCAACTACCGCGGCGTGGAGACGATCGGGTTGTACTGGCACTTCGTGGACCTGGTCTGGATCATCCTGTTCACCATCGTCTACCTGATCTAGGAGCCGCGTGCACCATGGAAGCCGCCGAGCACAAGGCGCCGAACTACATCGCGATCTGGGGGATGCTCGCGATCCTGACCGTGGTCGAGGTCGCCATCGTGTACTTCCGCCTCCCCCGACGCCTGACGGTCGTGTCGCTGGTCTTCCTGGCGCTGTGGAAGGCGCTGCTGGTGGCGCTCTACTTCATGCACCTGAGGTTCGAGCCGAAGCGGCTGCTGTACATCGTCCTGGCGCCGCTCCCCCTGGCGCTGATCCTCGTGGTCGCCGTGATGCACGGGTTCCGCGGCCCATGATCGCCTTCCACAAGGTCCTGATCGGCACGGCGATTGCCTTCTGCGCCTTCTTCGCCGTCTGGGGGTGGCGCGAGTACCAGCACACCGGCACGACGTGGAGCCTGGTCTCGTCCATCGCCTTCGCGGTCTTCGCCGTGGGCTTCGTGGTCTATCTGAGGTTCCTGCGAAGGTTCCTGGGCAAGTGACAGGTTCGACGTACAACCGAGGGCTCCACGCCTACGCCGCGACCGTCGCGGCCGCCACCGGCTGCCTGCTGTTCATCGGCGGGCTCGTGACGAGCACGGGCTCGGGGCTGGCCGTGCCCGACTGGCCGCTGTCGTTCGGGCAGGTCTTTCCGCGGATGACGGGCGGCGTGCTGTTCGAGCATGGGCACCGCCTGGTCGCGTCCACGGTGGGCGTGCTCACCGTGATCCTCGCCGTCTGGCTGGTGCGCGCGGAGCCGCGGCGCTGGGTCCGCCGGCTCGGCATCGGGGCTCTAGTGGCGGTCGTCGCGCAGGGCGCGCTGGGTGGAATGACCGTGCTGCTGAAGCTGCCTGTCGCCGTGTCGGTCGCGCACGCGGGCGTCGCCGAGATCTTCTTCTGCCTGACGGTGACCATCGCGCTGGTGACCTCGCGCGGGTGGCTCGAGGCGGCAGACCGGGGGGGGGCGGCGGACGACGGCGCGCCGTCGCTCGCCACGCTCGCCGCGGTCACGGCGGGCGTCGCATACCTTCAGATCCTGGTCGGGGCGCTCGTGCGGCACGGCGGCGCGGGGCTCGCGATCCCCGACTTCCCCCTGTCGTTCGGCCGCCTCGTGCCGCCGATCACCTCGCCGCTGGTCCTCTACGCCTACGCGCACCGCGTTGGGGCGGTGATGGTGAGCGTGTGCGCGCTCTGGACCGCCGGACGGATCCTCCGCCGTCACGCCAGCATTCCGGGACTCATGTGGCCAGCGCTGCTCCTGGTGGCGCTCCTCGCCTTCCAGATCTTCCTGGGCGCCGCGATCATCTGGACGCGGAAGGCCGTGATGCCGACGACGACGCACGTCGTTTCCGGCGCATCGATCCTCGTGACGTCGCTGGTCATCGCGCTGCGGGCGCGGCATCATCTGGCCGCCGCAGCGGACGCTCCGGCGGCGGCAGTCGCGTCCCCGAGGGCCGCATGAACGTCACGGCCGGCACGCTGGCTCCGCGGACCGGGCGTCTCTCCGCGTATCTCACGCTCACCAAGCCGGAGATCACCTTCAACGTGGTGATGACGGCGCTCGTCGGGTTCCTCGTGGCGGCCAGGGGCGCGGTCCACGCCCGCCTTCTGCTCGACGCGCTGCTCGGCACGGCACTCGTCGCCGCGGCCGCGAGCGCGCTGAACCAGTGGGTGGAGCGGGACCTCGACGCGGTGATGCGGCGGACGATCCGCCGGCCCCTTCCGGCCCGCCGCCTCACGCCCGAGGAGTCGCTGGTCTTCGCCACCCTGCTGGGCGTCGTGGGCACGGTCTACGTCGCGTTCTCCGTCGGCGCGCTTGCGAGCGCTCTCGCCGCGACGACGGCCGTGAGCTACCTGCTCGTGTACACGCCCCTGAAGCGGCTGACGTCGCTCTCGACGGTCGTCGGAGCGGTGCCCGGCGCCATCCCGCCGATGATCGGCTGGGCCGCGGCGCGCGGCCGGCTGGATGCCGGAGCGTGGGTGCTCTTCCTCATTCTGTTCTTCTGGCAGATGCCCCATTTCCTCTCGCTGGCGGCGCTCTACCGGCGCGACTACGCGCGGGCCGGCTTCCAGGTGCTCCCGGTGGTGGACCCGGACGGCGCGAGCACTGCGCGGCAGTCGGTGCTCTACACCCTCGCGCTGCTCCTGGTGAGCCTGATGCCGCCGTTCCTGGGGATGGCGGGGCGGCTCTACTTCTTCGGCGCGCTGGCGTCGGGGCTTGCCTTCACCTTCTACGGCGTGCGCCTCGCCCTCGCCCCGCACAGCCACGCGCACGCGTCGCGCCTGTTTCGAGCCTCCCTGCTGTATCTTCCGGCGCTGTGCGCACTGATGGCGCTGGGCTGACCGACTCCGCCGTCCAGATCGGGGAGCTGCACCACCACTTCGGCGCCGCCGTGTGCGTGGCGCGGCGGCG
>Ga0208039_1000410_pt1 | contig 30079 bp, 26 predicted proteins | sample June2015DPH_20_1_2_FD_184722 | JGI IMG/M metagenome (GOLD analysis project Ga0208039, IMG submission 184722) | Peatland microbial communities from SPRUCE experiment site at the Marcell Experimental Forest, Minnesota, USA - June2015DPH_20_150... | ecosystem: Environmental > Terrestrial > Soil >... | reverse complement strand
GAAGGCGAAGAAGGCAAATTCTACCTCTGGACCATGGACGAAGTGCTCGACACGCTAAGTCCTGCAGACGCGGACTTGGCAGTCCACATCTACGGATTAAAGCCAGAAGGCAACTTTATCGAATCGGGAAAGCCAAACGGCAAAAACATACTCCACATCGCCGAATCCCTAGAGGAACTTGCACCATACAAAGGCTTAACACTCCAAGAACTCATCGCTCGCCTGCACAACATAAGAGACGCACTCTTTGAAGCAAGAAAAAAACGCTTACCCCCAGCAACAGATGATAAAATCTTAACTGACTGGAACGGCTTAATGGTCGCAGCCTTAGCCAAAGCAGGCACCGTTCTCAATGAACCGAAATATCTTGAAGCTGCCATGAAAACTGCCGACTTCATCCTAGGCCACATGCGCGAAGATGGCGTGCTCTATCACCGTTACGCAAAAGGCGAAAGAGCCGTGGAAGGCTTCTTGGACGACTACGCTTTCTTCGTGTATGGACTAATCGAGCTCTACGACGCAACGTTCGAAGCGAAGTATCTTCAAGCTGCCGCTGATTTGACGAAGGTTATGGTGACAAAGTTTTGGGATGACAAAAACGGAGGGTTCTACCAAACGCAAAAAAACAGCGACGCCGCCATGCCAAAAATGAAGCAGCTCTACGACGGCGCGGTTCCCTCGGGCAACTCTGTGGCGCTGCATGATCTTCTGTGGCTTGTCCGCTTAACCAACGAGCCCACATACGACACGATGGTAGCCCAAATGACCAAAACATTCGCACAAGAAATAGAAGGCGCACCTGAAGCGTACACTTTCTTCCTTTCCGCACTCGACTTTCTAATCGGCATATCCTACAGCGTGACAGTAGTCGGCGACTTAAAAGAAAAAGACACAGTAGAAATGTTGAATGCCATAAGGAAGCATTATCTACCATCCACCGTTATCGCACTTAAGAATCCAAGCAAAGCTGGCTTAGGCTACGAACAGATCGAAGGCAAAGCAACCGCATACGTCTGCCAAAACCAAACGTGCCTCCCGCCGACCAACAGCCTCATGTTGATGCTTGAACAACTCGGGAGGAAACAAGAAAAACATTAAACCTTGAAAGCAGAGCCGTTAGACATGGCGAAACTGTTGAAAGGCATATACGTGCTAATCATCCAAATAAACAAAACCATCCGCCCCAAATCGGCGCTTTAGGCGAGTTAACTTTCCCTGCAGGTTTGTATGCTTATGTTGGCTCTGCACAAAACAACTTAGAACTGCGCGTAAAAAGGCATCAAAGGAAAGAGAAACCTTTGTTCTGGCACATCGACCACCTGCTAAACAACGAAGCAGCAAAAATAATCGGCATCTACTACAGGCAGGACGGCAAAACGGAAGAATGCCGCCTCGCTAGCCTACTTGCGGAAAAAGGCAAGCCAATCACCGGCTTCGGATGCTCCGACTGCCGCTGTAGCAGCCACCTTTTCCATGCTGAAAGCTTCAAATTTCTTATAAAATACATGCAACCGTTAAAGCTCAATAGCTAAAAAAGAATAACAGACAGAAACATTATAACTATTTTTTTTATTAAGAAGCTGTAAAACCCTTATAAGTCAAACTCCGCTCTTTTATCTGCCATGACTATCCAAGTGCCTCTTCCTATTCTTATAACTAAAGAAAATAAGTGGTTTGTTGCTTCATGTCCCATCTTGGATATTGCTACTCAAGGAAAGACAGAAAAAGAAGTTAAAGAAAACATGGCAGACCTTATAAATGATTATCTAAACGACCCCGATACGCCAAAACCATCCATGGAAGACTTGATGTCTCTTTCGTTGACCAATATTCCAGTAAAAGTACCAGAAGGTGTTCTGCATCGCAAAGCTTCGACCACTACCTCAGCGAAAAGTAATTGAAATCTGCGTGCAAACGGCTTTGAGGAAGTAAGGTCAAGTAAGCACATTACATTCAAGAAAAAAGTAGGTGAACGTGTGCTAACGGCATGGGTGCCGCATCACAGGGAAGTAACCGTTTTCGTGATACAATACATCATTAAACAAACCGAAAAAGAACGGTCTGAATTTGAATAAGTAAATTTTTATTTCCTTACATTTTGTCTAGGCCGAATTCTCCATGGATAGCTCGCACTACAGCTTCCCCATCTTTCTCTTTGACAACGAACGAGATGTTTAGTTCAGATGAGCCTTGGGCAATCATGCGGATGTTTATGCCTTTTCTGGCGACAGTCGTGAATATTCTTGACGCTACACCTAAGGTTCCCTTCATGTTGGCGCCCATTACAGCTATAACGGCAACGTCGTCTTCAGCTGAAACTTCGCTGACTAAGCCGCCTCTGTCTAAGAGTGCAATTTCAAGGTTGCTAATAGCCCTGCCTAAAAGACCTCGGCGAATAATCATTGAAATGTTAGCTTCCGAAACAGCCGTGGAAATCATCATGACGTTAATGTTGTTTTTGCCTAAAACATCAAACACTTTAGCGTAACTTCCAGGCGCACCAACCATTCCTGCGCCGCTAACGTTTAGCATTGCTACGTCCTTTATCATTGCTACAGCTTTAACAACTTCTGTTGCTTTAGCGTAGGGTTCTTTGGTTATTAGTGTGCCTTGGTTTTCTGGGTGAAAAACGTTGCGTATTCTAACAGGAATGTTCTCTTTGATGACAGGCTCTAAAGCGCGTGGATGCATGGCTTTTGCACCGAAAATTGCCATTTCTGCAGCTTCCTGATAGCTGAGTTGTGGCAGCATTTTGGCTTTTGGAACTATTTTTGGGTCGGTAGTCATTATGCCATCCACATCGGTCCATATCCAGACTTCATCAACGCCTAACGCTACTCCTAGGATAGTTGCTGTGTAATCTGATCCGCCGCGTCCAACAGTGGTCACTATGCCATCTTGGTTAGCGGCGATATATCCCGTTACAACTGGAATGACGCCTTTTTCCAGCAGTGGCGCGAGCCTTTCGTGGATCAGGTGAGTGGTAAAGTTCATAAGCGGATCAGCTTCGCCAAAGTTGGAGTCAGTAACTATGCCTGCCTCTTTGCCTGTGAAGCATTGCGTTTCGAACTTGAGGTCTTTTATGGCGCCCCAAACGATGGGCGCAGATAACCGTTCGCCAAAGGATAAAACGTAATCTTTAGATTTCGGCGTAAGCTCACCAACATAACATATGCCTGTGAGAACCTTCTCTAGCTCGGCTATGGTCTTCTCGGTGATTTGCGTTACTTCCTTTTGCAACTGCTTACTGGTCATAGCCGTTGAAACCGTTGCCAAATGCTTATTCAACAGCTCTTTTGTGAATGCTTGAATGTGCTTTTCATCGCTTTTTTTGGCCTGCTCAGCAATCTCGATGAGCGTGTTTGTGACGCCTGCCAATGCCGAGACCACTACGGCAACTCTGCAATCGTTCTTTGCGTTTTGCGTAACTAAACTGGCTACGTGGCGTACGTTTTCGCCACTGACTACGCTGGTTCCGCCGAACTTCATCACTATCTTTTTCATTTTTAGTACTCCGAATTACTATTTAGCAGTCGATTTGCTAACTTATGTCTTATATCTAAGAGGTCTCTTAAAACTGCACTGGCAGTCTCCATTCCACCAGCCCCTCGACCGACAATCGTCTCTTCCCCAGCGAATTCGGAAACGAAAGTTACTGCGTTAAGAACTCCGCTGACACATAGTGGATTGTTTTTTGCTATTTCCGTTGGCTTAACTGTTGGTTTGTCGCCGTCTATTGATCCGATAAGTTTGATTGTGTTGCCTCTCTTGGCAGCTTCGTCAAGCGCCTGCAAGGACACATCGCGAATGCCTTTTATGTCTACATTTTTTAACGTCAATTTCTTGTTCATTATCCAATTCGCCATGATGACCACTTTGCAGGCTGAATCTATTCCGTCAACATCCATTGAAGGGTCAGTTTCTGCATAACCCAACTTCTGCGCACTTGCAAGTGCCTGCTGAAAAGTTACGTGTTTTTCCGCCATCTCGGTAAGAATGTAGTTGGTTGTGCCGTTTAGTATGCCTCGTATAGCAAGGATTTTGTCGCCTGCAAGGCACTTCTTGGCAAACTCCAACATCGGCGTTCCACCGCCAACTGTACCGCTAAACCGCAGGTAAACATGGTTATAATCTGCTAACTCTGTTAATGCTGGCATGGCTAAGGCTAATGGACCCTTGTTAGTGGTGACCACATGCTTCCCAGTTTTGAACGCCTTAGTAATGTACGATAAGGCTGGTTCAGCATTCTTCACGTTGGTGGATGTGGCTTCAACTACCACTTCAGCTTCAACCGACTCAATAACGTCTAACGCGGACATTTTGGGGTGACCAAACACTGCGTCTTCCGACACTGAACCCTTTTTCTTCAGCGCTTCCAACTTCTCAAGGCTTAAACCTCTTGAGTTTATGGCTGCACCACCTTTGTCGACGACGGCGACGATTTTTGGGTTAAAGCCGTAATCTTTAACGGTTTCTGCGCGCCTGCGCATGAGAATGCTGGTTAAGCCCTGCCCGACTACGCCGTACCCAATCAAAATTATTCTCATTTTTCAGGTTCACCTTGCGAGAGTCGTTGCTATTTGCGGTTTTAAGCCTAAGGCCTGTTCGATGGCGGATATTTCAGCGTCAACTTCAATTGGTTTTTCACTTTGCTTAATCGCAGTGTCAGGGTCCTTGAGTCCGTGGCCTGTGGTGACGCAGACTACTCGTTCATCCTTGTCGATAACGCCATTCTTAACCAGCTTCTTTAATCCTGCAATGGATGAGGCGCTTGCAGGCTCCACAAAAATGCCCTCAACCCGCGCAAGCATTTTCTGAGCATCCAAAATTTCCTCGTCGGTCACGGTTTCAGCGGTTCCATGCGATTCACGGATGGCGTTGACGGCTTTCTTCCAGCTCACGGGTGCGCCGATTCGGATGGCAGTGGCGACGGTTTCAGGCTTTTCTACTGGAATTATGTGGTCGCTGTTAGTTTTGATTGCTTGCACTATCGGAGCCGAGCCAGCGGCTTGTATCCCAGTCATCTTGGGCAGTGATTTTATGAAGCCAAGTTTGTGGAATTCGGTTAAACCTTTCCAGATGGCGCTTATGTTCCCAGCGTTTCCAACAGGCACGATGATTCGGTCAGGTGCCTCATTGTTTAGTTGCTCGCAGATTTCATAGCCCAAGGATTTCTGCCCTTCAATGCGGAACGGATTAATCGAATTAAGAAGGTAAATGCTCCTGTGCTTCTCAGCCAGTTTAAGCACGAATTCTAAGGCTTGATCAAAGTTACCGCGAACCTGCAAAACTTTGGCGCCGTGAATCATGGCTTGCGCCAATTTCCCATAAGCAATCTTGCCAGAGGGAATAAGAACTGTGCATTTCAACCCAGCCCTCGCAGCATAAGCGGCTAAACTGGCGGAAGTGTTGCCTGTTGAAGCACAGATTACGTGTCTTACGCCGAGCTCTGCTGCTTTTGTGACACCGACGGTCATGCCGCGGTCTTTGAAGCTGCCTGTAGGGTTTTCGCCCTCATTCTTAACATACAGTTGCTTTAGTCCTAATTCGTCGCCTAAGCGTTGGGAACGGTGCAGACCCGTGCCGCCTTCGTTTAAGGTGACTATGCGAGCGGCTTCGTGAATGGGCATGAAGTCGCGGTATCGCCAAACGGACAAGGGTGTTTTTTTCCAATCGCTGCCTTTGAGAGTTTCCGCTAACTCTTTAAAGTCGAATTTTATTTCAAGGATGTCTCCGCATTTCTTGCAGAAATAAACAACCTCGTCTATATCGTATTTTGTTTTGCAGTTTATGCATTCTTGATGTGTCATTGTTCCATCTCCAATAGGCAAGCGCCTTTTCCCGGTTTAGTAACGAAAGCCGTTGAGTCAATGCCTGCTGATTTGAACCCTTCCTGCATTGCGTGGGCAACTTTGGCTGAGTTAACGGTTTTCTTGTTAACTATAGCTATCATGGCTGGTCCAGCGCCGCTAATGGCTACTCCACATGCGCCTGCTTTATACGCGTTCTCTTTTACTTGATGGTAACCTGGAATAAAAGCTGCTCGTGTTGGCTCCACAACAGCATCTGACATGGATTCTCCGATTAAGTCTACATCGCCATTGGCAAAGCCGCTAGCCATGGCCGCAGCCCTTCCAACATTGTAAATGTGCTTGTCTATTGGAACCATTTTTGGAACTATCAACCGAGCCTTTCTCGTTTTGTCTGCTGGAATAATCATATGTGGCAAAGCAACGCAGATCTCCATGTTTTTTGGGCACTCCAAGTTAACTACAGATAACGGGTTATAAGATTTGATTATTACAAAGTTTCCGTAAATAGCTGCCGAAACATTATCCGCATGCTCAAAACCAGCAGAGGCTAATTCGCCCTTGGCAGCAAACCGAATCAACTCAGTGTTACTTAAGCCGAGGTTGAATAGGCAGTTTAAACCGTAAGCCACCGCAGCCGCGGAAGCTGCACTGCTTCCTAAACCTGCTCCGGGCTTTATGCCTTTTTCAATTTTTAGGTTTAACCCTGTTTTAATTGAGAATTCCTTTATGATTTGGTTAGCTACTATGCCAGCGGTGTTCTTTTCTGGTATGGTGGATATTGTTTGTGCTGAGAGTCCAGTGACTTGTATTTTTACCCCGTCAAGAATAGCCTGTATCGTTACTTTATCCCTGGGTTGCTCTAATGCTAAGCCGAAAACGTCAAAGCCTGGCCCAAGATTAGCGCTTGTTGCAGGCGACTTGATTGTTACTTGTTTTAGGGGCATCTTGTCACTTCTACTTTAGCCCAAGTTATGGATTGTGAAATTATTAACATTGTTGTTTCGTTTGAAACTGTTTTGTTGCATTTTAGCCCACCATGTTGGACAAAATTTCATAGGTTTTTAAGCTGTCTTTTTTCTCAACCACAATAATAGTTTCAGTCCAGCATGAAATGAACTCAATAATGTTCACGTTCTGCTCTGCCAGTATCGTTGCTAGGAATGCGACAACTCCCGGCGTTGCCTCCAGTTCCTCGGGTGAATGAATAACAATCATTGTGCAGTTGTCATGTTTGACGAGGGCATTTATCCGTTCAGGTAAATCGCTTCTGTCGAGTAGGTAAACGAATTTGCCTAGTAAATCAACTTTCATACCATTTTTCGAGGTAATTTCTTTGCCTGTTATCATGACAGATTTTCGGTCATAAACTGCTATGCCGCTGCGTTTCAGGAGTTGGAGGACTTTTTCTTCTCTTTTCTGCTTGTGTTTTTGCAGTTCTTCTGAATAACGGCGTAATGCGGCTTTTATGGCGCTTGTGTCATCGGTTTTCAATTCTTTCTGTATTTGTCTTGACAGCTCGCTTAGGTTTACTATGCCTTTTTCCAGGGCTTCCAGTAGGTATGGTTTGTTTCGCAGGTGGTTTCTCACGTTTTGAGCTATAGTCATAATGACACTGAATGTATCAAATGGGACATTTAAATTTTATTAAGTAACAAAAAAGTCACAACCTTTAAAAATACAGCATTGAAGGTTAGGGGAATAATTCGAATCAAAAAATGGGGGAGCAAAAAAAATAACCGAAAAAATCGTGCTAGCGTACTCAGGCGGATTGGACACATCCGTATTAATCAAGTACCTCCAAGAAAAATACAACGCACAAGTAATAACCGTAACCGTAGACGTTGGCCAACAAGAAGACCTGAAAGCCGCTGAGGAGAAAGCCAAAAAACTCGGCGTTCTCAAACATTTTTCAATCGATGCCAAAGACGAGTTTGCAAAAGACTACATTTTTCCCGCGATAAAAGCTAACGCCCTTTACGAGGGAAAGTATCCGATAAGCACAAGCCTATCTCGACCACTAATCGCATCAAAGATGGTTGAAATCGCCGAAAAAGAAGGCGCCACAGGTTTAGCCCACGGCTGCACAGGTAGAGGCAACGACCAAGTACGCTTTGACGTTACCCTTGGCTCCTTAGCACCAGACAAAAAAATTATTGCTCCAGTACGCGAGTGGGGCATGACACGCAAAGAAGAAATCGCTTACGCAAAAACCAAAGGCATCCCAGTCTCCAACGCAGCCAAAAAATACAGCATAGACGCAAGCGTCTGGGGAAGAGCAATCGAATGCGGACTGCTCGAAGATGCAAGCCAAGCGCCGCCCGAAGATGCTTACGAATGGACGGTTTCAGCTGAAAAAGCGCCAAACACGCCAGAACTGGTCACCTTAAAATTTGAGGCTGGAGTGCCAGTAGCCGTTAACAATGAAAACATGAAACCGCTCGAACTTATTGAAACAATGAATAAAATCGCTGGCAAGCACGGTGTAGGGCGCATAGACCACATTGAAGACCGATTAGTAGGCATAAAATCTAGGGAAGTTTACGAGTGCCCAGCTGCCACAGTCATTTTGGAAGCTCATAAAGATTTAGAAAAGATGGTTATGACGCGTCATGAAGTCCTATTCAAACAGCAAATCGATGCCCAATGGGTATTTTTAGCCTATGCGGGCTTATGGGTTGATCCGCTCAAAGATGACCTTGACGCTTTCATCAACAAGTCTCAAGAGAACGTGAACGGAGAAGTCAAACTTAAACTCTACAAGAGCAGCTTGCAAGTAGTCGGACGCTCATCGCCAATGTCACTCTACGATAAGAACTTAGCCAACTACAACATCAAAACCACGTTCAACCAGTCCTACTCTAAAGGCTTCATTGAATTGTGGGGACTCCAAACAAGAATGTACAATGCTCTAAAAAAGACAGGCAAAAAAGCAGCTGAAAAAACTAAGCAAGCCTAAGCAATATATGGTGAACAAGCAGGAGAGTGAAAGAAAACGTCAAAAATACTGCATGGCGGACGACTGTCGTCCGTGCGTGAAGATATAGCTAAATTTACTTCTTCAATAAAAGATGACGCTCGCTTAGCCACGGCTGTAGTCGGCATCAACAAAGCCCACATTGTAATGCTGATGGAACAGAAAATAATCCAATGGCAAGACGGAGCAAAAATCCTAAAAGCCCTCTCAAAGCAATCCAGCATTAAGCTTGACCCTTCCGCTGAAGACGTTCACATGGCAGTGGAAGAAGCAGTCCTCAACGAAACAGGACCAGAAGTAGGCGGAAACCTGCACATCGCAAAAAGCAGAAACGACCAAGTCGCAACCGCTATCCGCATGCAACTCAGAAAAGAACTTGTTGAATTGATGTTTAACGTGCTCCAGATGCAGAAAAGCCTCTTGGACACAGCCAGCAAACACGTCGACACGGTCATTTTGGAATACACTCACCTGCAACCAGCACAACCAGTTACGTTTGCCCACTACTTGCTTTCGCATGTTGATGGGTTAGGGCGTGACTTGGAGAGACTGCAGGGCGTTTATGAACGGGTTAATCTTTGCCCTCTTGGCTCTGGAGCATTAGCAACAACAAGTTTCCCAATAAATCGCAAGAGAACAGCAGAATTATTAGGCTTCAACGCGGTGTTGGAGAATTCGATTGATGCGGTTGGCAGTCGAGACTTTATCCTTGAAACCCAAGCGTCACTAACTTTACTTGCAGTGAATTTGAGCCGCTTAGCCGAAGACCTGATAATTTGGAGTTCGCCAGAGTTCGGCACAGTGGAGTTACCTGACGATTTCACATCAACCAGCAGCATCATGCCACAAAAAAAGAACCCAGAAGTGCTTGAGGTTATCCGTGCAAGAGCCAGCCATGTGCTGGGTGATTTTGTGGCTTCGACTGCTGCCATGAAAAGTTTGCCATCAACCTATAACCTTGATTTCCAAGAGATAACGCCGAAACTTTGGGCTTCAATAGACAATTTAGCCAACTCACTGAGCATATTTGCAAAGCTTATGCCTAATTTGAAAGTGTCAACAATCGATGAAGGCAAAGCTGCGGCAGGTTTTGTGGGCGCAACCGAGCTTGCTAATGTGCTTGTGCGAAAATATAATGTTGCTTTCCGAACCTCGCATAAGATAGTTGGCGCTCTTGTCAAGTCACTAATTGATTCTAAGCAAACTTTGCTGGATGCGACACCTGAACTGCTGCAGAAAATAGCTCAGGAAGCAGTTGGCGTAAAATTAACGGTTAAAAAAGAGGATATAGTTGAATGCACAAATCCGCACAAACTAATCGAAACATATAAAGTACTAGGCGGTCCTTCACCCGTTGAGGTTGAAAAATCCATCGTCACAAGAAAGAAAAACATGGCACATGCAAAAACCAACATAACTAAACTGAAACAGAACCTTGCGAACGCAGAAAGCACCCTCAATTCCATCGTAGAATCTTACTCTCTTTCAAATCCCCCATCAAACACAAGACTTAAAAATTCAAACTTGTAGGTAGTATAGGGCTTTGGTCCCACAACATAGCACGTCCAACAAAAATAAAAAAGCAATTCTGCTTCTTGAAGACGGAACGTTATTTATCGGCAACGGTTTTGGAGCAACAGGAAAAATCTCTGGCGAAGTAGTATTCTCAACCTCAATGGTTGGCTATCCAGAAGCGCTTACTGATCCATCGTACAAAGGGCAAGTTTTAACCTTAACTTACCCGCTTATAGGCAACTACGGCGTTCCATCAAACGAATTAAACCTTGGTCTTCCGCTCTATTTCGAGTCAGACCACATACAAGTACAAGGATTAGTAATTCACGAGTTATGCCATGAACCGTATCATTGGGCGTCAACAAGAACCCTAGACAAGTGGCTATTAGACGAAGGCGTTCCAGGAATATACGGAGTCGACACAAGACGCTTAACAAAGAAACTTAGAACTCACGGTGTCATGCTGGGAATTTTGCAGGTTTTTGACGCAAACGAAGAACCTGACTTGGACGCTTTCTTAAAGAACGGCAAAAACATTGCTGACCCTAACTTAACGGATTTGGTTAAGGAAGTTTCAGTGAAAAAACCAATTAGATACAGCGTGGACGGTAAAAAAACCGTTGTCCTAATCGACTGCGGAGTCAAATACAGCATCATCCGCAACCTGCTTAAACGAGGCATAAACGTTGTACGCGTGCCATATGATGCTTCAGCCAGCGAAATAATGGCTCACAATCCTGATGGTGTTTTCTTAAGCAACGGTCCAGGAGACCCAAAGAAATGCGTGAAAACAATCGAGTGCGTTCGCGAAGTTGTTGATAAGGTTCCGTTTATGGGCATTTGCCTTGGAGCTCAAATACTGGCACTGGCGTTGGGCGGAGACACTTATAAGTTAAAGTTTGGTCACCGATCCCAAAACCAACCAGCCCTCGACCTAAACAACAGACGCTGCTACATTACAACCCAAAATCACGGTTACGCTGTAGACATAGAATCCCTAAAGAAAACCCCATTGGAAACTTGGTTCATTAACGCCAACGACAAAACAACAGAAGGCATCAAACACAAGAACAAGCCAGTCTTTGCTGTACAATGGCATCCTGAAGCCTCGCCAGGACCATACGACACTGAATTGCTGTTTGATAAGTTTGCAAAAATGTTGGAGGCTCAATGAGCATGCCAAAGTTTGACTGGATAAAGAAAGTGCTGGTTCTTGGAAGTGGCGCCATAAAAATCGGTGAAGCAGCCGAATTTGACTACTCGGGAAGCCAATGCCTCAAGGCTCTGCGGGAAGAGGGCATAGAAACCGTCTTGGTTAATCCTAACATTGCGACTATTCAGACTGACCCGCGGTTGTCAGGAAAAGTGTATCTTCTTCCAGTCACGCCTGAGTACGTTGAGAAAGTTATCGCAAAAGAACGGCCCGGCGGCATCCTCTTGGGCTTCGGTGGACAAACCGCTTTAAACTGCGGTTTGGAACTTGAAAAAACAGGGGTTCTGCAAAAATACAACGTTAAAGTTTTAGGCACACCCATCCAAGCGATAGAAGACACGGGCGACCGTGAACGTTTCCGGCAAGCAATGCTTAAAGCAGGTGTTCCGCCATTAAAAAGCAAATCAGCCACAACCGTTAAACAAGCTTTGGAAGTGGCTGATGAGATTGGTTATCCAGTTATGATTAGGGTTGCGTATACGCTTGGCGGCAAAGGTGCAGGCGTAGCCCATAACCCTGAAGAATTAAAAGAAATAGCAACCCGTGGTCTAGCCCAAAGCCGAATTTGCCAAATACTTGTTGAAGAGTACGTTGGACACTGGAAAGAAGTCGAATATGAAGTTATGCGCGACTACGCAGACAACTGCTTGACAGTCTGCAACATGGAAAACTTCGACCCCATGGGCGTCCACACAGGAGACTCTATAGTTGTAGCTCCCTCACAAACACTATCAAACCGTGAATACCACCTTATCCGCTCAACATCGATAAATGCAATACGCAGTTTAGGCATTGTTGGCGAATGCAACATCCAATGGGCTCTGCATCCGAAATCAGAAGAGTACCGTGTAATCGAAGTTAACTCACGCATGTCCAGAAGTTCGGCACTCGCAAGCAAAGTAACTGGTTACCCCTTAGCTTACATAGCGACAAAACTGACGCTGGGCTATTTGCTTCCAGAACTAATAAACAAAGTAACGGAAGTCACCACAGCATGCTTTGAACCAGCCTTAGACTACATAACTGTGAAAATTCCACGCTGGGACCTGCAGAAATTCAAGAACGCTGATCGCCACATTGGTCCGCAGATGCGTTCCGTGGGTGAGGTTATGGCTATTGGTCGCTGCTTTGAAGAGGCACTGCAAAAAGCCGTGCGCATGTTGGACACTGGCAAGATAGGCTTAGTTTGCAACCCAGAAGATTCAGAGCCTGAGACTGAAGAGAGAATACGTGATGTGCTTGCGAACCCGACAGACGAGAGGCTCTACACGATTGTTAAAGCGTTAAAAATGGGCATACCCATCATGGAAATCTACCGTTTAAGCGGTGTTGATCCATTCTTCCTGTACAAAATTCAAAATATTATTAACATGGAAGCAGAACTGCGGGAGCTAAACCTTGGACATAGCTCAGCCGCTGAAGTTATTCGTGAAGCTAAACGTTTAGGATTTTCTGATGAGCAAATCGCCACATGTCAAAGCACTGATGAATCAACAATTAGAACGTTTAGAAAAAACGCAAACATTGTCCCAGTAGTTAAGCAGATTGATACGTTGGCAGCTGAATGGCCAGCAAAAACAAACTATCTCTACCTGACTTACGGTGGAGACGAAGATGACATTGAATTAACAAGTAACACAAGCAAAGTTATCGTGTTAGGCGCAGGTGTCTTCAGAATAGGCTCAAGCGTGGAGTTTGACTGGTGCGGCGTCAACACGATTTGGGCTTTAAAGAAGAACGGTATTCAAGAAGCAATAATGGTTAACTATAACCCTGAAACAGTCTCCACGGACTACGATGTTTCTGATAAACTGTACTTTGAGGAACTTACAACTGAACGAATCTTGGATATTTATGAGAAAGAGAACCCGTTAGGCGTCATCACCAGCGTCGGCGGTCAAATTCCAAACAATTTAGCCATGAAACTCTCCAACGCAGGAGTAAAACTGCTCGGTACTTCCGCTGAAAACGTTGATTTGGCTGAGGACCGCTCAAAGTTTAGCGCGCTTCTGGATCAACTGGAAATTTCTCAGCCTAGCTGGAGCAAACTTTTATCAATTAGCGATGCAAAACGGTTCGCGGAAAAAATTGGTTACCCAGTTATTGTGCGTCCAAGCTACGTGCTGTCCGGTTCAGCGATGCGTGTAGCTTACAATGAGACTGCATTGGAGAATTTCCTTAACTTAGCTGCGAAGGTTTCACGTGACCACCCAGTAGTAATCAGCAAATTCATTGACCACGCAAAGGAAGTTGAAGTAGACGGGGTTTCGGACGGGGAAACCGTGCTGATCGGCGCTATAATGGAACATGTGGAAAACGCCGGCGTCCACAGCGGCGACGCAACAATGACCATTCCCCCTCAAACATTGTCTGTTGATATTCAGGAGAAGATTGAGGATTGCACGCAACGCATAGTCAAAGCCCTTAGAATTCACGGACCATACAACATTCAATACCTTGTTAAGGACGGCGTGGTTAACGTTATCGAATGTAACTTGCGGGCGTCCAGATCAATGCCGTTTGTCAGCAAAACACGCGGAATAAACCTTATCGAGCTGGCTACTTTGGCTATGCTGGACAAAAAAATCGGTGGCATGGTTAAGTTGTCACCTATGACTAACGCGAATCATGTCGGTGTGAAGGTTCCACAATTCAGTTTCATGCGCCTAAGCGGTGCCGACCCAGTTCTCGGAGTGGAAATGCTTAGCACAGGCGAAGTAGCATGTCTGGGCGAAAACTTTTCAGATGCGTTTTCGAAGGCGTTGCAATCCGCAGAATTCAACATTCCGCCCAGAGACGGCTCAGTTCTCATCACGGTTGGTGGCGGCGAAGAGCCTAAAAAACGGGTCGTGCCGATAGCCAAGGCTTTGGCTGAGATGGGTTTCAAAATCTACGCGACCGCACACACCGCTGACGTGCTAAGCGCAGCCGGCGTCAATACCACCGTGCTTTACAAGGTTAAGGAAGCTCAAGCTAACCCTAACATTCTGGATTACTTGCAGGAGCGTAAAATAGACTTAGTAATTAACGTGCCCATCGCTAACAAGCAGACCACTTACTCAGAAATTTTAACCGATGGCTACATCATCCGACGCCAAGCAGTAGAATTTAACGTGCCAGTCATCACGAACTTGCAGTTAGCCGCTGCCTTGGTGGAAGTGTTAAAGCAGAAAGGTAAAAATGGCAATTCAATCCGCTCACTCAACGAGTACATGGACGACCTACCTTGGAAACTATGGTAGTCACAGTAGAGAGCGCTTGCCCATTTTTTAGTTTAGTTTTGTTTTGGTTGTTTTGGGTTGAAGTAGAAAAAAAGGGTTTGTTATGGAAGACTACTGAACAGGAATAGTATTCGCTGCGTCAACTAGATTCTGGAGCGGATAATCTACATTTGCTGTCAGCTGATAATACGTAGTCTGCGTGTACCATGTGACTGTGTGCCAGACGTTTCCGCCTTCACAACCTAAATAGCCATTGATTGTCAGCAGTTGAAGCCCTCCGGCGTCATTTTTGGTTGTGTTAACAGCGTCTAGAATATTTTGTCTTGCAGATGCAAGTGTTAGGTTGCTGGGCATCTGTATTAGAACAACCGCGTTGCTGTTTAGAATATCAATGAAATTGGCGTCGTCAGCAGGTTTAGTCGATGAGAAAATTGTTGTAAGAGTCTTTGTGGTGTTGTCGAACTTTGATTCGGCAATTGGCCCTAGATCTGTTGGAAGATTAATCTTAAATGGCATATTAGTTTGCACTTGAGCAACTGAAACTTCCTGACCAACTATGGGGCTGTAGGGCAATCCTAAGGTGTACTGCCCTTGAGAATGAACGGGTTTCGTACTTACATAAAGGACTGTACTGGACAAGCAAAGAATCAAAGCAAAGAAAATTAACAAAATTCTTGTTTTCCTATTTATTGCTCTCACATTACCTCACCTTTTATCCCGTTGCGTACCATTCAGTGCTGCTTATGACGTTTTGATGGTAGGGAGAATCAACGCGATATAGATCATTCGCAAAATTGTAGTAACGATTTTCAAGTGGTCTATACTGCATTCCCCAAAGGTGATGATTCATAACGTCAGCGGTATTGTGAGTCTCTGTTTCGCCATTTGCTTGTTTTGCTTCTGCCTTATATCCGTTCTCAGTATGTTGTATTGTTCCATCTATACTGGCGGTCATTGATTGTCCTGTCGAATCTGTAAATACTGAATATTGATGGTTTTCTCCGGCATTTGCTTGGCCTATTATCCAGATCTGGTAAACGCCATTTAATACCCGATCGACATAGTAGGAGGGACTGCTATGCAATTGTCCATAGTAGTCTGTTCCTTGCATGAAGCCCGTTGCGAAAAAATCGTGATTATCGGCTTGGATCAATGTTGCGAATGAATAGACTGCGCTACCACTGCTAACTGAAACGCTGACTGTTTGTTCTGTTGCCCTGACTCCATAGTCATTTGCGGCCCCTTGATTGTTAGACCCAATGACATAATATAATCCAGATGTTCCTCCATGAACCAACGGAAAAGCAAAGCAAGTTATCATAACAAAGAGCGCTATTGATATCAAGAAATCTTTCAACGCAAGTTTTCCAACTCTTAGAGTCCTGTGCATTTTTTCAATCATTTGAATGCCTTCTTTTTATTCGTTCTCTTTTTGCCCTTCCCTTAGGACAAGGTGGTGACACGCCCCAAGGCAATTAGTCTTGGTTTTGAGTCTGCTCGCTGAAGTAGACCAAGTTGACTGTTGCCTAATGGAATGTTTATTTCTACTGTTTAGTACTGCTGTCCTAACTGATAGTACAGACTTTTTTAAAAAAAGGAGTAAACAACGTAAGTACATTACGTTGCTACAGGCTTCCTTTAAGCCATATCTTAGCCGTTTCATAGCAAAAGATTAAGAAAAAAATCAGGGTAATTATTATGGTGAAAAAAAATTCTCTTGTCATCGGGTCAGACCTTAGAAAAGTGAGTTCCATAAAAAAAGCCACTAAAGCAAATATGGTGTAAAAGAGATATTTTGGAATAATTAAATGACTTATTTTGATACAGTTTTCTAAAAAAATTTTATCAAGTATATAATTATTGCCCTCTTTTTTCAGAAGACCTGCATATTCTAATTTAGCAAGGTGATATTGAGCGACCGATGGACTGCTAAGCTTAAGAACTCTTTGAATTTCTCTAATCCCAAGGGGTTTACGGGTTTTCAACATAAGACGATAGACATCAAGAGTAGTTCCCCTCAGGACATCAGCAGTATCCCCTTTGGTCAACATGCCACCCCAAATGTATTTAACGGTTATTGTATAAGAACTTGTCCTGACGTAGCCACAAAAAAATTATCAGAAATTTTTTAAAAGAAATAAATATAACCACTCACATGTGAAATAATGCATACTTAAAAGCTGTGTCCTAATTTTGATTGGACAGAAAATAAAGGTTACAGTTGCAATAGCAAGCGCAATACTAGCAGCTTTTCTTATAGAAGGAATTAGCTACCTTATTTTTCCCGAAAAAACACCAGGCGGGGGGATTCCTTTGGAAGTTGAAAGAAGCTCTTTAACAAATCAAGTATTATGGGCGGTTACATGGGTTGGTTTGATCTCTTTTATCGCAGTCACTATTGTAGGATTATTGTTGTTAATTAATCGAGTTAGAACTAGAAACCGTGGGATAACTGAAGAATGCGCAGAGTTATGTTGTGTGGGAGAAGCGTTTACGATTACTGGAGCGGCATTTTGGCAATCACTGTAGAAACGATGTAAAAAATTTGAACAAAAGAATTTAAGGTAACCCAAGACCCTTAATCCAACTGTGGAAGACACCATTGAAGACCTAATGGCTACCTTTCCTCTTTAGCTGAAAGTGGTTTGTTTTTATTCAGGGCTCTGATCGCTGGATTGACCTGTAGGCTCAATATTTTTGAATTGAATAGTGCGGCTGGTAAGGCAGCTACCCTTGGCGCCAAACCGCAACCATTCACGCTTTTGGATTCTAAACGGCAAGAATCAGACTGCCTTCAACCGTTTGGCTATGCTGCTAAGGGTTTCGTACTCGCAAGCAGGACATTACGCTTGGTAAGAATAAACAAGTCTATTTTGGATGAGAATAAGTCTCCTAATGGTCAATTGGTTCGTTACTAACAAAGTGCTGTGAATTCAGTTGGTTATTGCGCAAAAAATATTAACGTGCAAACCCCTTTCCAATGGCATTAAGGTAAGGCTAATTGTCCAAACCGACTAAAACCCGCACCGTAGAAGAGATTAACAGGAAAATCCGCAAAGGCGACGCCCAGGTTTTAACCGCTGAAGAAATGAAAAAGCTAGTTGAAAGCAGCGGTGTAGAAGTTGCCTTCAAAGAAGTTGACGTTGTCACAACAGGAACCTTTGGCGCCATGTGCAGTTCAGGTGCAGTTATTAACCTTGGTCACTCTGATCCGCCTATCAAGATTGACCATGCATGGATTAATGACGTGGAAGTTTGCCATCCAGGCGCAGCCGTGGACCTCTTTATTGGAGCAACCAACATGTCCGAGAAGCAGCCTTTCGAGTACGGCGGCGGGCACGTTATCCAAGACTTGGTAGCTGGAAAAGAGGTTGAACTTCGTGCAACAGCTTATGGAACTGACTGTTACCCAAGAACCCAGCTTAAAACAAACATAACAAAAGACGATTTAAACCAGTTTTACCTGCTTAATTTCCGCAACTGCTACCAACGCTACAACTGCGCCGTAAACACCAGCGACGAAACCATTTACACTTACATGAGCAAGCTCTTGCCCAGACTGCGGAACGCAACGTTTTCTGGTGCGGGCGAATTAAACCCGCTCATGAATGACCCAGATTACGAAACGATTGGCATGGGTACCCGCATTTTCCTTGGCGGAGCGCAAGGCTACATTATTGGTGAGGGAACGCAGCATAGCCCCAAAAACTTGAACGGCACCTTGATGGTGAAAGGGAATGCTAAGAAGATGTCGCCTGAGTTTTTGCAGGGCGCTGCTTTCACGCGTTATGGCACATCGCTCTATGTGGGTTTAGGTGTTCCCATTCCCATCTTGAATTTAGGCTTGGCTAAGAAGACAGCGATTCGTGACAGTGAAATTTTCACCGATGTGGTTGATTACAGCGTACCGCGAAGAGACCGCCCGAAGCTAAGGCAAGTTAGTTATAAAGAGTTGAAGTCTGGTTCGATAATGGTTGATGATAAGAAAGTCAGGGTTAGTTCCCTGTCTAGCCTAAAGATGGCTAAGAAAGTTTCTAAGACACTGAAGTCTTGGATTGAGGAAGGCACGTTTTTCTTAACTTTGCCTATCGAGCGGTTGCCAAGTGACAGCGTGTTTAAGCCGATGAGGCAGACTGGGGAAATACCGTTCGTCGTCAGCGTTATGCATCCAGCGGTCACATGCACCGAGAATGAGGAGATAAGAGCCATTGCCGAGCGGATCGTTACTAAATCGGTTAACCACATCGTGGTGATTGATGGCGCTGGGAAGTTGCGTGGAATAGTTACTTCGTGGGATATCACTCGGGCTATGGCTGAAGGCAAAAAAGCGTTAGCAGACATAGAAACGCGTAACGTGATCACTGCTAAACCTGATGAGCCGCTGGAGGTTGCTTCTAAACGGATGGCGCAGCATAACATTTCAGCACTACCTGTGATTGATATTGAGAAGAAAGTGCTGGGAATAGTCACCTCTGAAGACGTGTCTAAACTGTTAGGACGGTAAATCTATGGTAAGACTTCTCTTAAGGTTCTCTGAAGAACAAGTACCACAGCCAATAACCAGCCAAATAATTCTCGAATACAAAGTGCCAATCGCCATTTTAGCAGCCCACATAAACTCTAAGGGCGGCGAAATACTCGCTGAAGTCCCAGATGAGGCGCAGGAAAAAATAATAAAGGCTTTCAGAAAAAGAGGCGTCAGTGTTACTGTACCAAAACTTATCGAGGTTGATACAGAAAAATGCTTTAGCTGCGGCTCCTGTGTGGCTCTTTGCCCTGTGGAAGCCATAAGCATCGATAAGGATTCATCAGTGAATTTCGACAAGGAAAAATGCGTTGGCAGCACCTGCAGCATATGCGTTGACGCGTGCCCAGCCAGAGCGATAAAATCAGTTAAGCAAACTAACTCTGAGCAATCAGCGAATAATAGGAAAAAGTAAAAGTTGACAAGAAACCTATTCAAAGAAAACTTTACCTTAAAAGAAACGCAATGCACCTTAATTTCTGATAAGCAAAAAGCCATCCAAACCGCTATCGAATCAATCAAACGCAACAGGCAAGAACTCGAAATTTACATAAGAGCTAACCCGAAGTTCTTGTATACGCTAAAACCGTTTCCTGCGCCAGAAAAGCCTCTTGTGGCTAAATTGATGGCTTTAGCCGCAGAAAAAGCAGGCGTCGGACCCATGGCAGCCGTAGCCGGAGCCATAGCTGACCTAGCAGTAAACGACATGACCCGTGAAGGCTGTGAAGTGGCTGTTGTGGAAGACGGCGGAGAAATCTCAGCAGTATCAAACACGCCAGTTGATGTGGCAGTTGCCGCTGGAGAAGAGCCCCTATCAAAACGGTTCGGCTTTCGGCTCATAGAATTCCCAATCGGCGTCGCTACTAGTTCTGGACGATTTAGCCATGCGTTGAGTTTTGGTGATGCTGAGGCAGCAACGGTTTTCTGCAAAAACGCCGCCTTAGCCGATGCAGCAGCCACAGCCGTGGGCAATTTGGTAAAAGGCGAAGACGTAGGAGCCGCGATTAAAGCAGGAATCAGCAAAGGATTATCTGTTGAAGGCGTGGAAGGCGTACTCGTAATCTACAAGGGTCAAGTGGGCACCGCAGGCAAAATTCCGCAAATAATTAAGGTAGAAGGGTAATCCCCTTTGAAATTGGGAAAACCTTGGTCATTCATGAAAACTCTTAAATTATACAATTCCTAACTCAACTGCAAGGTCCCTTTCATGTCATCAAATACTGACAAGCTTGAAATCCAAAGCTATGACGATAAAGAAAAAATGTTCCTTGTAAAATCACCCAAAGGAAACACCGTAAAGGTTCAAGATACCTTTGCAGAAATGTTCACACTTTGGGCAGGAAGAATTTTAATCACAGCTCAAAACGAGAAATGGACACAAATCGCCGCAAGCGTAACCACGGGTTTCGCCACAAGCGTCATCATGGCGCCTGCAGAAGCAGCAATCGAACGGCCAGTTCCAGCAGACCAGACGCCTGACAAGCGACCAGGAATGTTCATCCAAATTTACAATCGAGACCGCTTTGAACTTAAGCACCAACTTATGGAGCGCATCGGCCAATGCATTATGACTTGCCCAACAACCGCAGCCTTCAACGGCTTGGACAAAACCAAACGAACATTAGACGTTGGCAACAGCCTACGCTATTTCGGTGATGGCTTCCAGAAAAAAGCCATGGTCGGCGGAAGAAAATGCTGGAAAATCCCAGTTATGGAAGGCAACTTCATCGTTGAAAACGGCTTCGGCGCACAAGAAGCAGTTGCAGGCGGAAACTTTATGATTTTCGCAGAAAACCAACAAGCAGGACTACAAGCGGCTGAAGCAGCAGCAGACGCAATCCGCGCAAACGCTCCTGACGTAATTATGCCTTTTCCAGGCGGAGTTTGCCGTGCAGGAAGCAAAGCGGGCTCACTGAAGTACAAGATGAAGGCTTCAACGAATCATCCTTACTGCCCAACCTTGCGCACGCTTGTGCCAGATTCCGTTGTTCCAGAAAACGTTCAAAGCGTCTATGAAATAGTCATGAACGGCTTATCATTGGACGCGGTCAAAAACGGCATCAAACAAGGCGTAACCGCAGCACTCGCCGTCCCTGGAGTAGTAAAGATTTCTTCTGGTAATTATGGTGGGAAGCTTGGTCCGTTCAAGGCTTTCCTCAAAGATGCCATAGGCGCAACATAACTTCCGTTTTTTAAGACGGAACTTTTATTTGATTCGTTACAAAGTAAATTATTTCAATTGAGCTTAACTTAGTGAAGTTATTTGAGTACAGCAAAAAAAACGTCCCTTGAACTATTCAGGCTAAGAAAAACACTTAACACTCTAGCCCGCAAAGAAGGCAGCCACACCGAACTCATTACCATCTATGTTCCGCCAGGCAAACAAATTAGCGATGCCTTAAACCTTCTGCGGGATGAATATGGAACCGCCAGCAACATTAAATCAAACGTTACACGCAAAAACGTTCTAGATGCTATCGTTAAAGCTCAGCAGAAGCTCAAACTTTTCAAGGATCCGGGCGAAAAGGGCATAGTCATTTTTTGCGGTGCCCTTCCGCAGGAAGGTGGCGGACCAGGTACCGAACGCATGGAATCATACGTCATCATTCCGCCAGAACCCATCAGGGTTTTCCTTTATCGTTGTGATTCACGCTTCCACACCGAGCACCTGCAGGAAATGCTGCGAGAAAAAGAAACCTACGGCATTTTGCTTGTGGATGCTTCAGAAGCTACGATTGCGACCTTGCAGGGTAAACGACTTGAGATTGTTAGGAAAATGCATTCAGGCGTTGCAGGCAAGACTCGTGCTGGCGGGCAATCAGCTAGGCGATATGAACGCTTAAGAGACATGCAGCTTAATGAGTATTTTACTCGTGTTGGAGCGCATGCGAACGAGGCTTTCTTGCCAATTGACACTTTAAAGGGCATAATTGTCGGTGGGCCTGGCCCGACAAAATACGATTTCGAAAAAGGCGACTACCTCAATTACCAGTTGAAAAACAAAATCATCGACACTATCGACACAGCTTACGTGGAAGAGCAAGGCGTTAAAGAAGTGGTAGACAAAGCGCCTGAAATAATGCGCAAAGTCCGCTACATCGAAGAAAAAGAAATCATGCAAAAATTCCTCTACGAAGTCGGTCACGACACTGGAATGATAACTTATGGTGAAGCTGAAGTCCGACGGTTGCTGCAGGCAGGAGCAGTCCGCACGCTCATCATGTCTGAGAGCCTTGATTTAGTGCGCGTCACCGTTAAGTGCAGCGCTTGCGGCTACGAAGAGCAACACACCCTCAAAAGCCAAGAAGAAGCCAATTTTGAGCAAAGCTTAGTCGGGAAGCCCTGCCCAAAATGCACAGCCCCATCCTTAGCGGTTGTGGATAAGAAGGATGTTGTTGATGACTTGGCGGAGATGGCGGAAGCTGCAAACACGGATGTGGAGATTATTTCAGGCGAGACGGAAGAGGGGCAAATGCTCAAGAACGCTTTCGGCGGGATTGCGGCGATGCTTAGGTTTAAGCTTCAAACTTAGGCTCTAAAGTATCAAGTAAAATTAGTGCCGCCTCTGCTTTGTGAAGTTTGTGTTTTGGCGTTTTAGAGGCTAGGGACATTTGTCCGACCGCGTAAATGTTTTGTCCAGACAATCCAGCGAGGTCAGTTTCTGCCGTTAGTTTAGTCAAAGTGGGTTCGGGTCAAAGTTATAACTATTGAACCTTTTTTGCGCGTGAAAGGGGGTGCGGTTGAGAAAATTTACGTTACCACTAATCTTCTTGCGATTTTGATTTAATTGTTCTTATAGAAAATAGAAAACGACAAATCTTGTTCTGCATAAGAACAATTATGAAGTTTCGGGAATTTTTAACGAATTTCTCGGTCGATAATAGTAGAAGTCGATAATAGTAGAAGCAAACAATTTATAGTATTTTGCATACTAATTTAGTAGGTGCACTATTATGGCTTACGAAGTCAAGGTTACAAGGCAATGCCAAACCACAATCCCCAAAGCTATCAGGAAAAAATACAGGATTGATGAAGGAGACAGCATAATCTATGTTGACTTAGGCGACCATGTAGCAATGGTACCAGTTTCTAAACATCCAATTAAGGAATTAAAGGATTTCAAAATTGACGTTAAAGAATCCGTTCATGAAATGCGGATGGAAGCTTTAGAAACAGCTCAAAGGCTCGTTGACAGAAAATTAAAAAGGTGACCGTAGATTCTAATCGAATCGGACCTTTTATTAGCTGTCATAAAAAAAGATGACCGATTGAAACCTACCGCTGAGAAAATCTTGGAGAGAATAGATTGCGGTGAGCTAAAAGGTGTTTACGCTTCAACCGCCTTGATACAGGAAATCATATTTTGGTTTTACAATAGACAGTTACTAGGTGAGCTCACTAAAGCCGTGAACATTCTCACACACTTACGCAATGTGGAGTGGATTGCAATAACTCCTGAGATATGTCTAACTGCCTCACTGTTGATAAGCGAGTACAATACCTCTCCCTTCGATGCCTATCACCTTGCAACAGCAATATCTAGAGACAAAACAATACTCAGCACCGAACACATATACGATAAAATCAAAGGAATAAAAAGAATAGAGCCCTCAGACTTTGCAAAAGACCTCTAGTCTGTGCTCATAAAAGTCAGCCTCAAACCCTTCGACTCAGACAGCTACCAAGAAGGAACATTCCTCGCAAAAGTAACCAGCGACGGCCGCCTAACAATCCCAAAACTAACCATGGAAGTCCTTAAGCAAAGAGAAGAAAAAAACCTCACAGGCTGCATCCTTGAAGTGACAATCAGCCCAGCAGGAGGATCCAATGATGCTTTGCCGCCTGAAAGTGCTGAAACAAAAATGATTGACAAAATCAACAACATCCGAAAAAAACCTAAACAACACAACCCAATAACAATTATACCCTTTCTTAAAGATCTATTCAGAAAACGCAAGTAACGACTTAACGATTATCTCCATAAAGCTTAGGATTCGGCTAAAAAGCTGGGGATGGGAATTGAACCCTCATCAAGTTGTCGATATCGCCAATTCTGCTTATTTCTACGCAGCCATTTTCTCTTTTTTTAGAAATTCTTCGTAGTTATGGCGGGTCCGACGGGAATCGCTACTGTACAAGCGCCTTTTGTACTGCTGCTATTTCCCTCTCTTTTTCTTTTAGCCTTTTGGAGTGCTACCAAAAGGATTCGCTACTTCAAATAATTGTAGTCTAGTCGGTCTAGACTTTTATGGCGATATCTCCAGCCTCAGTTTTCTGCGGTTTCTCCCTTTCTTTTTTGTCTGCAGAACAAAGAGGTTGGCACTGGGCATTAACAACTTTTGCAGTTGAAGCTTGGAGAAAAAACAAAAGAGGAAATGGCGTGTCGTAGTGGTTCCGTCTTTTACGCTTGATTAATTGTACGTTAGAGAGCTGACAGCAAGATTTTTAATAGTTCTTTAGCGCTAAAAGCTTAGATGGTGCTTTATTCGCATGATCAGGTTTCGTGTGGGTGCAGCGTTGGTTTGCATAGTTTTAGTTTTCAGCGTGGTTTTGATTCCGCTTGCGAACGCTGATTGGATAATGTTCCGTTCGGATCTATCTCACGATGGCGTCGGCACAGGTAATCCGGCGCTTACTCCGACGCTACTCTGGAAATACACTGTCCCCAAAATTGAAAACACTCTTTATCCCGGGTTTTTTTTCTGGCCTGCATTTGAGTCGTCTCCTGCAGTTGTCAACGGAGTAGTCTACATAGGCTCGAATGACAGTTTCGTGTATGCTTTGGATGCTGCTAACGGCACAAAACTCTGGAGTACCGCAACCGCCGACGATGTTTTTTCGTCTCCTGCGGTTGTTAACGGCGTAGTTTACATAGGCTCAGATGATGGGAACGTTTATGCTTTGAACGCTGCCAACGGCAACAAACTTTGGAATTACACCACCAGCGGCGCCGTTGGCGGGATTGGTTCCTCTCCTGCGGTTGTCAACGGAGTAGTCTACATAAACTCAGACGACGGAAACGTTTATGCTTTGAACGCTGCCAACGGCAACAAACTCTGGAATTACACTACTAGCGCCCTAACAAGCCCACTGGGATATAACCCAGCAGTGATGGCGTCGCCTCAATTTGAGTCGTCTCCTGCTGTGGTCAAAGGCGTCGTCTACGTGGGTTCAGGTGACAACATTTATGCTCTGAACGCTACCAACGGCGACGAACTCTGGAGTTACACCACGGGCGCGGAGGTTGAGTCGTCTCCTGCTGTGGTCAAAGGCGTCGTCTACGTAGGCTCCGATGACGGCAGCGTTTACGCTTTGGGTGCACTTACCTCATCTCCTTCACCTAGTCCAACTCCAACTGCTTCCCCGTCCCCCACTGTTCCAGAATTTCCTGCCCAATTGCTAGGAATTACGTTAGTTGTCTCCATGATCATAGTCTTGTCTACGGTTATCCTTACAAAGAAAAGAACAACCGCAAAAGCTGCTCAGCTTGGCTTTTAGCAATGCCTTGCACAAACAGTTGTTTCTGCCGTGAGGTAGCGCCAGAGACAAGCTCAACCTTAGCATGCAAAAGCTTTGAAAATTCCTTTATTATTTCCTTGTTCACTTTGCCCTTGACTGGTTCCTCAGTTGAGTGAACAACGATTTCGTCACCGTCAAGCTCTATTTTGAATTTAGGGGAGTTTGGTTTTACAAAAATTGTGATGAGAGTGCCGTTTTTGGTTTCTTTAATGCTCATGCGGTTATGCACTCGGCTGCCTGTGCTTTGCTGCTCTGCAGTGCCCAGCTGAACTTGTTGCGCAAGGTTTTGGGGTAGAATTTTTCTATGTCGAACTTGACTTTTTTTGCCCATTTCACGTAAGCCGTCGGGTCAATGTACGATTTCAGCGAAGTGCCCAAGTTGTATTCTTTGGTTAGCTTGGTTAATTCCAAGTCAAGCTTAGCCCGTGCTATGCGCGTCTCAAGTGCCTCGGTTTTCTTGCCAGTCGCCTTTTTCACTTCCAGCTGAGCCTCAAGCGATTTGAGGGTTTCTTCTTTTTTAGCTAAGCGCTGGTCAAAGGTTGGCGGAATCTTACGTTTGTGGTTTGCCACTTCAGCCACTTTATAATTAGCCATTTTTGCAGCGTAAGTCTTTTTGTAATCTGGGTCTTCCTTTGTTACCCCGCTTGTGTCGAGTTCTTCTTTGAGGGTTTTTGTGCATCTCCACGTACGGAAAACTTTAGCGGTCAGTTTTGGCATTTTTTCGGAGAGGAAGCGGGAAACCTTCTTAGAATCTACGCCTTCAAAAAGGTATTCTTTGCTTGTTTCCATGTAGTGTTGGATGTTTCGGATAACTTCTGGTGGCGCTTTGACATTTTTTATCCATCTGACGCTGTCCTTGCCTAGAAAGTCAAAGTGTATGGTGTCGCCTTCTATTTTGATGTGCTCTGCCCTGAGCGTTATGGCACCTACTGTGTCGGCTTCATCAGGGTCTTTTTCGTCGCCCACCCTCATGTTAGGCACCAAAATAAGCCACGACACAGTTGCAACCTTGCGCCTTGCATCATCTTTATCGTCAAGATTCTTGAGTATATGCTGTTCAATTGTTTTGATTTGTTTACCTAAGGTTTCGGCTTTCTGAAATTTTTCTTTCTCTCGATTCTGCTTGAGGAACGCTGTATCGGAGAACCAGACGTACTTGATTTTGCCTGTTAGTTTGTCTCCCCATTTAGCCACGTACATCCTGTCAGGTTCCCAAACCACGCCTTTCCAATGTCCCGGCGGAACAGGCGCATCAGGCGGAAGGTTGAGGATTATGTTTTCTTCGTTTGGGCCGTCCTTCCATTTTCCACGCTGCGGGTGGTCACCGCGTCCAGCGAAAAGACAGGATGGCTCTGCAGTCCAGTTGGCGATTTCCAGTTTTTCTCCGTCAACTTCGGCATAACCATATTTTTCTTTGAATTCTAAACGTTTAGCTTTGCGCTCTTCAGCTTGCTGTTTCTTCTCTTCTTTGCTTATGCTTAGCTTCTTTTGTTTTTCCTGTTCAATATAACTGGTAACTTCTGAAAAGTCGATTTCGCTATCCAGCGGCTTGTTACAATTGTTTAAGATTGCTGAAGGATTATCGATGATAGTTAGGTATTTTGAAGAAAAACCATCCAAGAAACCTCCCGAAGAGTTCTCCTTTTTCAACTGCCCAAGGAATTCCCTCATGAAATTCCTCTTAAAAACATTATCTGGCGGAGAAACGGTTGACAAGGTTTTTCTTATCCACGCAACCGCCATCTGTTCACTTTTAGGCATCAACTTTATTGTTTGACCGTTAATTTTGATGCTGAAGCCTTTGTAATCGTAATACGGAACGAATATGCCATTATGTTTTAAACTTTTCATAACATGTTTCATTAGCTAAACCTCAAACTTCTTGGCAAGGCAGTCCCCACAGATTAATACTTTGCCAAGATATTTGCGATACATGGCTTTTTATTTTTTCGCTTAAAGCTGTAACTTCCTATTACCTCTTTTTCGAGGCTTAAAAACATTCACCAATAATCCATTCAAATTACTGGAAAAAAAGCGTTTTTTGCTTTTTCAAAGCCCTATCACTCTGCAGTTTCTTGTAAACCATCTCAACATTTTTTCTCTCAACATACCCCTTGTGCGGACGGAAACCTCCGGAGAAACCGCCTGGAATATGCATTAGTTCATGAATCAAAGTTTTCTCTTTATCCTCATCGGACATTTTATCAAAAATCTCTGAGATAACCTCAATAGTGTAGGAAGGCGGCAGGTTCAAAACTCCTTGCCAAATCTTGCCTAAACCGTGAATTCGCGCGATTGTACGCCTAGCCTTGGAGCCTTTGCTTCGAATACAGAAAACGAATTGTGGAACAACATGGTAGAACTCGCATTCTTGGGCTAACTGGTCTACTTGCTTTTTGATTTCTGGGGCTTCAAAGTATTTTATCGGCATAATCCCTCGTTCTCTCCTGATGGTGTATAGGGATGTTATGGTTTAAAAGTTAAGTTGCCTTTTCCAAGGATTTTCCTAAGTTCAATCCAGAAAGTTGCAACAAACGCCGAAATGATGACTATTGCCCAATCCGTCGGGGTCAAGCCTGTTATCTTAAGCGAGCTTGCTACGGCTGGCACGTTTGTTGCTATCAGCAATGTTGCTACAACAATTAGAGCCCAAAGCACCATGACCTTGTTTGACAGTACACCTAGCCTTGACAGCGGTTCTTTCTCTGACCGCAAGTTTAACGCTAATAATATGTGGCCTAACATCCATGTGGCGAAGGCAACTGTCTGCGCATGCTGTATAGCCGATGAGGGAGGGAGTGAAGTGGAGCTATACCATGTGAATAGATAAGTTGCGGTTACCGCGGCAAATAGGCTCAATGCGCCTAAGGCGATGCTTGTAAGCATGGTTTTATTCATGAACTTCTCGTTTGGATTGTTCGGTGGATTGTTCATTATGCCTGCTTCTTCGGGTTCAGCGACGAAAGTGGCGGATGCAGCTAAGTCCATGAATAGTTCCAGCACTATGATTTGTATTGGGGCAAAAGGAAGAGGAATGCCCAGTATGATTGGGACAAGGAAAATGGAAACCAAGGCTACTTTGCAGGCTAAGTAGTAACGGATTCCCTTCCTTAAGTTGCTATAAAGCTTCCGTCCTTCTTTAACTGCAGTTTCTATGGTGGCAAAATTATCATCAGTTAAAATCATATCTGCCGTTTCTTTAGCAACATCGGTTCCACGGATGCCCATTGAAACGCCAATATGTGCTTCTTTGAGGGCTGGAGCGTCGTTTATTCCGTCACCCGTGACGGCTACGATTTCGCCGTTCTCCTTTAAGAGCCGAACTAACCGCAGTTTATCTTCAGGAGTTACTCGTGCAAAGACAAAGGTATTCCTTAATGCTTTCTTCAAGTCATCGTCCGTCATTTTTGAGATTTCGTTGCCGGTTAACACGTGGGCGCTGTTTATTCCAACTTGAGAAGCGATGGCTCTAGCGGTTTCTGGGTGGTCACCAGTAATCATCATTACCTTTATGCCTGCTTCTTGGCATGTGCGTATGGCTCCCTTGACTTCTTTTCTTGGTGGATCAATGAAGCCTAAGATGCCGACAAAAACGATGTCACTTTCAAGATTTTGCTCATCAAACGCTGAATCAGCCTGTAACCTGTGGTAACCAAAACCTAATAGGCGTTCACCCGACTGGGCCATTTGTGCCATGGCTCTATTTACTTCGTTTCTTGTGGTGTCATTGAGCGGTGTTTCTTCACCTTTAACTAGGATTTTTGTAGAGTTAGCTAAGATTTTCTCTGGTGCGCCACTGGATAAGACCACTATGGAATTACCGTATTGGTAGATGTAGGAAGCGAGTTTTCGTTTAACATCAAAGCTTAACTCGTCTTTTAGAATCCAGTCTTTCGTTGTGTTTTGGTCAATTCCCTCCTGCTTAATGCGTTCCAGAATTGCCTGAGCCATAGGATTGCTTAGAACCGTGTTGCTTGTCATGTTTCTGATGGCGTCGCTGGCTAAAAGCGCGGTTTTTAATGCTGCTTTCTCATTTTCTTTGAAATCTTGAGCTCGATGAATTGTGCCGTCAAAGTAGAGGTGTTCTAGTCGCATTTTGTTTTCTGTAATGGTGCCAGTTTTATCTGTAGCTATGACTGTTACGTTTCCAAGAGCTTCTGCTGCTCGTAAACGTTTCACTATAGCGCCTTTCTTGGATAATGCGTAACCGCCAACGCCCAAAACCATGGTGATAATGATGGGCAGTTCCTCAGGGATAACAACAAAAGCCAACGACAACCCGTAAAGTACTGCTTCTCC
>Ga0208039_1000402_pt1 | contig 30526 bp, 35 predicted proteins | sample June2015DPH_20_1_2_FD_184722 | JGI IMG/M metagenome (GOLD analysis project Ga0208039, IMG submission 184722) | Peatland microbial communities from SPRUCE experiment site at the Marcell Experimental Forest, Minnesota, USA - June2015DPH_20_150... | ecosystem: Environmental > Terrestrial > Soil >... | reverse complement strand
CTTTCGAAGACGGATACAAGTGCAACGTCGTCTTGGACGCGATAGCTGAATCAGCAAATAGCGCACGCAAGATGCAGGTAGACTACTCGCTATAGCTTCCTCCTGCCCCATTATGAGACCCCATAACTGAAAGCCTATTTGTCCTACAGCGGTCACGTGTAGGGCTCGTTAGATGATCTTCCCTCAACCCGAAGCGCGTGATCGCTAGGCATTGTGTGTGGGTCTCTTGGCGCACACACACACAACGAAATTCGTGTTGACCCCTGCCACGCCGCCGCCAACGACGCACCAAGAGTCACATATACGAAAACGACGACGGATCACTTGGTGCACACACACGAAATACCCAAAGACGAGTTTAGTTTATCTTCTCGGTTTCTGAGCAGCAGATTTTCTGCTTGCGAAGAGCATGATGAATATGCCCAATAACCCTATGGCAATCGTCACACTAGTGGTTCTTTCTCCAAAGATCTGTCCACCCGCCATCATAATAACTCCTGCCGCAACCAATACCACTAATGCTCCAATCAACACGTAATCCCATTTCCTCATTCCGATCTACCGCTCCATATACGACAGACCTGCCAATATCAACAGCAGCCACACATGATATCCACACGGGCGGGATTTGAACCCACAACTGACTTGAGTTTCACTAGACGGGGAACGTTCAAGAATAGGCAACGGATCAATGTAGGGATAGGTGCCCATGCGATTGGGAGAGAACTAGTTATGAAGTCCGATTCCCGGCGGCCACACCACCCTAACGGTTGGTACTGCGGACTCGGGACTTCGACGTAGTCTGCCTGGACACCGAGCGCCACGAGTCAACCAGAAGGACAGTTCCCTCTGAAAACGCCTCGATTGCGCATGGTAACGAAAAGGGAGTTTTGATCGGAGACCGCTCCGATTCCATGCAGGGTATCGACCCACTAGTTTGAAGAGTTGCTAATTCTTACAGAGGTAACCGCTATTAGCGGGCGTGTAGCCTCACTTCTGGCTACGCGTTGGGCCGGTAGTTCAGCCTGGTATGCCCTTGATGGGGCCGAAGAACGTCCGGTTCGCAAGGCATTGCCCGAGCAACCGGAAGGTCGCGGGTCCGAATCCCGCCCGGTCCACCACAAATTTCGAGCGGGTCCCTCTTTCCGTGTCCTGACCTGTTCCTAGGTTCAAATCCGCCGGTATTCGCACTCAATTGAGTGCGCGTCCTCACTCACTGGCATGCGAACTTCAAAGAAGGCAACGAGCTGACCATGGACATTTACCTGCTTGGGCTGACCAGGTACTGTGAGGAGTTCGGTACCACGCCGCAAGCCTTAGCGGCGAAGAACAGCAGGGACGCGTACAAGCTGCTTGTGAATGCTGTCCAAGGCTTCCGCGAGAGACATTGTGGCATAGAGGCTGAAGCTTCTAACATTCCCGTCCGACCCACAGGAGCTTGTGTCGCGCGACACAATAACGCCTAGCCACGCTGAACTACTGGCAAAACTCGTGGATCAGCCATCGGAACTAGAGGATGCCGTCGCAAAGGTTGCCCAAGGCAAGTTGACAACCAGGGAAACAGCAAACCTCGTCGCACCACTCGTCGAGATGCAAGACCTTCACAGGCGGGCCTTGGACTACTTGACAAACGAAGAACGTTGAACGCATGATTATCGACACGATACCTGCGGAACCCAGCGTCTCGACGCTCAGTATGGCGAGGATTGTCTCCGATTGGATGCCTTGCCATACCCTAGACTTCTCTCCATCTTGCCTTGCTTCTCGCCACAATGAGTAACGCCACAGTCACTGCAAGTAGAATGGTCCAGTCAAGTGCCATAGCAGTAGATGAAAGGTGCAGGTACCCGGCAGCATTCTGAGCTAGCTCAGCCGCGTAGGTGGTCGGAGACAAATAGGCTAGGTATCTGTACGGAAGCGGAATGTAAGTGATCGGATAGTAAACAGGCGGTATTGTCGAGAAAAGCGTCGAAATCAGCCTCGAAAACGCAAAGCTCTGCACTATGTCGGAGGAGAATGTTGAAAGCGTGAAACCGATCGCGACTGAGGCGATGAACATCAAGAGAAGTACCCCGACAAGCGCCAAGATGCCAGTGGCGCTGAGCTCCATGAAGTAATACGCAAGTACGCTAAGCACGACGAGGGCTGGAAAAGAGTACACGATCTCGGAAAGGGCCATTCCAAGCATGTAGGTCATCCAATTCGTGGGGGAACTGACTACCATATCCTGGAGCTTGAAATCATTCTTCAAGTGTGAAAGATCTGCCTGTAGCGCCACGCCGGCCGAGAACATGCTCATGATGAATCCGCCCTCCACGGCCTCTCCTATCAGGCTCCCGTGGCTCACGAAGACGATCACAAGTAGGAACGATAGGGGAGAAAGAACGGTGTTGATCAGGACTATCGGATAGTTCCTCATCTCATACACAGAATTGACTAGTATAGCAGCGAGAATCTGGCTAGACCTGCTCCTCTTGTGCACTAGCGTCTTTGCGTTCAACAATTCATTTTTCGCCTTTTCGGCTTGCAAGGTAAAAGAATATGTCATCGAGCGAAAGCGGATTGATCGTGAACTTGAAACCGCCCTTCGACAGCTCTTTTGAGAGTCTGAACGCCTCTTCCTCGACCGTGAGAACTCTGATGTTGCCTTCCATCCCAGTTATCACCTCGCCTTTTTCCAACGGCGGAAGAGAAGTCGGGGAGCCTGTCAGGAGCCTTATACTATAGTTGTAATTTACGCTCTTCCGCAGTTCTTCGAGTGTTCCTATGCGGATGAGGCTCCCCTGATCCAATATGCCGATATTGTCCGCGAGTTCTTCTGCCTCTTCAAGGTAGTGGGTCGTAAGAAACGTGAAGCGCTCTTTTCCGATCTCTTTGAGCGTTTGCCAAAACTCTCTTCTTGAAATAGGGTCTAGCCCAGTGGTCGGCTCGTCTAAGAAAACCACTTCCGCTTCCGAAGAGAGAACCGTAGCGACCAAGACTTTCCTTCTCATTCCGCCGGAAAGCGAACGATTCATGGCATTGACTGATTCGCCCAGCCCGAGCGCCTCGAGCGCCCGCAACGCTCTCCGCTTTGCCTCACCGTAACCGAACCCTCTCCAGAGAAGATATGCCAACACAGTTTGCATGGGCGTCATCCATGGTATCGGCCTGGCTTCCTGCGGCACGATGGCGATCTTCTCTCTCAGTCTGCCTGGTTCCTTCACGACATCTATGCCGTTTACCGTGGCCGTTCCAGACGTAGGCTCAAGCTCCGTTGCCAAGATTCGCACGAGCGTAGTCTTTCCGGACCCGTTCCTACCTATCAGCACGAATATGCCTTTTGAAGGCAAAGAGAAGCTTACCGAGTCGAGCGCCTTCCTTCTACTATTGCCGTAAATCTTGGTCAGGTGACTACAGACGACCTTCCGAGCGCTCTCTTCCACTCTCTCACCCAATCCAACCATGAAATTCCTGAACGGTGTAATATGCTGACTTCTTTCGTTGAATCCCAACACTTCTGGCGATCAGAGAGTAGAGGGCCATGAATAGAAAGATGAGAAAGATTACGATCCCTTTTCACCTATCCGTTTCCGAGGACGATCGTAGTAGCTTGCTGCTAGGTCCACTGTCAGCGCATATCGCAACCCGCTTTGATTGAGGGCTTCTTTTACCCTTCTAACGGCCCTTCATGGCCCAGACTTGGCGGTTGCCTTACGATCTACTCAACTTGATAGTGATTGTCTTTGAAGTCCTTTAGCATTCTCCTGTAGTTTGAGCCGAGGCGTGTTGGCAAGTCGTTGAGCTGTCGCCATGTATACCTTGCCAGTTCCTTCGTCGGCCGTGGTTCCTGCCGGAAGGCCGCGCGTGTGGAAAGGCAGATGCTCACGTCCGATCTGCGGCTGAAGTTGACTGGGTACACTCCGACGAGGTCATAGTCGCTGCTTGGGCGTAAGCCTATCTCTGTCATCTGGCGATCCGCGGTGTCGCGTAGCGATTCCCCCTTGATGATTCGCCCGCCGGGAAGCGCCCAGCAGTCATTGTACGGGTAGATCTTCCGGTAACCCAACAACACGCGAACGTCATCATTGAATCGCTTGTGGATTATGATGTCTACGCATGGGATCGGCGTGCTCGCCAATACGCGCTTCCACAGCGAGTCTGGGATGTCTTTTCTTCTCTTTACACGACCTTTTCTATTCATCCTTCAACACATCGCCGTGTTTCAGCAATCGTTTCTAGAGTAGGGCCTAGCGAGAAAGCTTTTCGAGCGACACTGCCCCTGTTGAAGCCTTTGGCTTCCTTCATCATGCACCTGAGATCAAGGGCAGAGATCGTCAGGTTAGCCATACGTGGATCCGCCAACGCGAATGGCTACCCCGATATTCATAAGCGCACCACCTCTCTCGTTGACGGAGGGATTCCCCCAGACACAGCCACGGAAAAAAACCGGTGGAAACCCCATGAATAGGCCCGGAAGTTCAAACGAAGGTCAAGAACAAACCGAACGGTAGGCGCAAACTCCCGTTTTGCGCCCTCAAGACGCCGGGCGAAGTCATGGTGGGGTCGGTGGGATACGACCCTATGATATCGTGGGTTCAATAACCTTTTAACTCGCCCTCTACGCTCCTATAGCCGGTTGCACCATTGCCGTACAGGTTTGATAGTCTGTTAGCGAAGTGCGATGAGAAGTGTGTGCAGGACTGGATTACGAGCCTCAACCCGAAATCGAAGAGTTACGCACACTACTTCCTCAAATACCGTCAGTATGTGCTTCAGAACGAGCTCTGGCCCTCGGCTCAAGCCATGTTAGACGACCACATCAAATCCCTAGAAGCAGACGACAAGAAGACACAGTACAAGCATCTCGATATCATAATTCCATACGTCACAGGAAAACGCACAGCAAACGGTAACGCAGCAGGGATCAGCGACAAGCGCAACACGTGGTTTGCCATCAGAAGGTTCTATGAACATCACAGGTGCTCGCTGCAACCCCTTCGTGTAACCGATCGTGACAAGATGTTTGCTCACAGTGAGCTGGATGATGATCGGGTCACTGAAGAGAGACCTTTGACTCTGGAAGAAGTTCACAAACTGATTATGAATTCTCCGCTGCCATACAGTGCGGCGCTGCTTGTGATGCTACAGGGCAGCATGGCTGAGGAAGAGTTCACTCAATTCAATCGAGGGGCATGGAAACAGATTCTTGACAGGTTAGACCGACCGGGCCCGATCGAAATTCACCTATTCCGCTCCAAGACTAGTCGTGGCAGTCGTGGTAAGCTGCAAGCGTACATCTGCTTCATATCTGAAGATGCAAGGAACGCGATCAAAGATTGGCTCAAGATTCGACCCAAAGCAGCAACAAGCTCCGACCTATTCGTAACTTGGAGAAAAGGGGGCGGACGCTCACACCACATAGGTGCCTGGGTACCCATTACCGCAGACCTGATTGGAAAGAACATAACCAAAGTTGCACTGAGAACCGGACTGATCACCAAGGGCAATAACGGAGCAGCCAATCGCTACCATATCCACGGCCACGAATTCAGAGACCTCTTCAGAACCCTATGCGACTTGCATGGCGTGAAGCATGTGGCAGCCGAATTCATGATGGGCCACTCAATCAGCAGCTACCGCAAAGCACACTTGTATGATGCAGAATTCTACCGGAAAGAATATCGCAAAGTTGAATCATTTCTGAACATCATATCAAACCCGCCACAAGGAATGAAAAACATTGAACTCATGAAACAAGAGACTGTGGAACTGGTCAACCGCACATTTCTGAAAGCACTCAACTACTCAGACAAGGAAATAAGGAAACTCGATCTGACACATTTGACACAATACGATTTTCAAAAATTATCCAGAGCCAGGCTCCCAACCAAACGCCCCACTACGACCATTGAGCGCACTGCTACACAAATGAGAAGAACGAGTGACCAACCGGCCGACCCGATCAAGATTCTACAATTGCGCCTCGCAAGAGGTGATGTAAGCCCGGAAGAATACAAGCAACGAATAGATCTAATCAAGGGGGCTATTCGTTCCCAATGAGCCTCAGCTCAAGTGCCGAAACCGCAGCGGTAACAACGAACTGTAACCTCAGAAGAAGAACGAATTCCGCCTGGCAAATTGGAATTTCGTTAGAGCTGCCGACAGGTGAATGGGCGGTAGAGATCATCCGCCACTTAGGTTCCTGATTCGTGCACGGCCGCAACGACCAGTTCCCAAAACAGTTCCACCTTGGCGCAGTTCTCAGTATTCCACTCTAAAGAATCGGGCGTGTCCAAAAGCGTCTTTAACACGCTGCTGCTTTCTGGCAAGCGTTCACGAGCCAGCTTCTTGATTTCAACTAGACTGATCTTTGGCAAACTGGCTCAACCCTAGATCAGAGCGGCTCGTCGAAGCGGTGTATGCGAGGAGGATTTTTCAGAAGCCAGTCGATCTTTTTTGCCTCCTCGGTTTTCGCATGCAATAGTTCCCTGATCTTGGCTGGGTCAATCGTCGACAGGTCCCCTAGGGCGCTGATTTCATAGCCACTGTAGCCTACTGCCATCAAGAATTTCTCAGCAAACTCACCCAGAAGCTCACGTTTACGTGACTCCGTGCGCTCAGACATTCAGAATCTCTCTTGTCCAGATTTCTGCATTCGTCATAATGAGCCTTTCTTTCATCCAATTCAATGGGTACCTGAGAGAATCCTGCGGACTTGGCAAGAATGGTTGAGGCTGCTGCAACAGCGTGATAGGTTTGTGGAGGCGGCAGATATGACGGATTCCAGAGTCTCACTTCGTTTTCTGTAGCGTAGAAGCCAGGGTGCTATGTGTCTTTAGACCTTCTGATCTGGCCTCGACTCGTGGTTTCTTGGGCGTTGCTCTTGGGGGCGGTGGCGAACGAGAGGGGGGTTTACTGTTACAGGCCGGTTTGTGACCTGTGAAAGGAGGTGAAAGAAGGAATGAATCAAACGATGCGACACAGATTTTCTATCCCGAAAATCCCTGACATTTTCGTAGCAGACATGCTTCATTATCTAGCTGAAAAGTACAATGCTCCTCAATGTGCAAGCTTGAAGGTCAAAGTAGCGCACTGTCGAACACAAGAGGGCTGGATCGGGTTGTGGTCTCTTGCGAAACATACGGCGGATAGGAAGAGGCTTGCAGAGGAATACAAAGAGCCACCCGAGGTTAGTTTCGACAGCTGGTAGTAAATGCTCTTCTCTTTCAGGGTGTGAAGCGAAACATCAACACTAGTCAGATTGTTTCAGCTAGTGAGGATGAAAGGGAGAGGAGCATGGTCGAGTATGGTGTCAGTGCGGAACTGGCTGACGCTCTCTCACAGTTTGATGCCGTCATTTTCGTCCACGACGACAATATGCTCGAAGCAATTGAGGCAGGAGAAGTCTTTCCGCTACACGGTCCGCTGACGCATGAGTGCATTCACATTATCGAGGTTAGAACAGACCAACACCTCATCAGCGACTTTGATCACAAACAGTATCATGACACAGTTTCCTTGGCAGCACTTGAAGAATTCGTAGCAAGAATCGGGCGCGAGGAGTTTATGCGTCGCTACTTTCCCTGAGAGCAAAACCGGACAGACCCAAACTGTTTCACGCTAATTTCTGAAACCGGAAGAGCAAACACAAGGTCAGCGTATGCTCTGACGGACGCTGTATAGAATTCTGCGACTGCTGGCCCCCACGACAACTAGGAGGTGATTGTGGGATTGATTGAGCCGACTCGGGATGCGGCTAGTAAAAGTCGCGTCCAGTATGACCGAACGAACGAAGAAGAAATGAAGATGGAGGTGAAAAAAGATTGAATGGGAAGTTTTCATCATACGAATTTGAGAACTTGGATGAGCTTCTGGCTGTGGCTGAGAGGTTGCCCCGTGCGGAAGTTGTTCCGCTGACGCGGCTCGCTGGAGCGCGCAGGTGGAGCAATAGTGGCGACTACAGAGCCATTTGTACTGGTGACCATATTTGGCAAGTCTCGGGCAAAAACTACACCGTTGTCCAGCACGCTGCACTCATCAAAGAAGTGGTCATCCAGCTGGCGCAGCTCGGCCTTGACAGCATCTGTGGTAGAGTTGACACTTGGAACGAAGAGGGGCGAATCTGGATAACTGCACTCTCGCCGCAAGAGTTCCAGCCGTTGGCTGGAGACACCTACCGTGACGGCGTACTCTTCGCAAACAGCTACGACAGCAGCACTGCAGTCAGCGCAGCCTACTACGCTTGGAGGAAGGTTTGCCAAAACGGCTTGCATGCTTGGACGAAGGAATTGGCGGCCAAAAAAATTCATGTTGGAAGCAGCAGCGTCCGCAACTGGGTTCGGCTCGCCATACGCCGGATCCGAGAACAAAGACCTGAGTTCGAGAAAATAGTCCAGAGAGCCGCAACGGAGAGACTCGAAGAAGACATCAGCATCGTCCTGAAACGGCTCGACATCGGCCCGAAGCTTTCAAGCAGAATAATCGAAAGGCTCGAACGAAACAGCGGCCCTACAAGGTACGACCTGGCAAACGCTCTGACCAGCTACGCTACGCACCAACTGGCAACCCAGCCACTTTCCCGGGAAAGGTACGAGGACGCGGCCCGAAGAGTTCTGGTCGCGCCCACCGTGCCTGCCATCCGTCGAAGCGAAACCGTGAGGCACAACTTGAGAAACATGTGAGGAAAACCCGTGAGTGAAGATGCCTCGAGGAATACCCCTTTTTCTTAGGAAAATCCGCTCCTAGTAACTTCCTGCTGGACCATCCAGCCTGCTCGACACCAGAGGGGTTCAATCCCGAAATGTTACGGTATAGGCACTTTTGCCGAGAAACAGGCTCCGTGAACGGTTTAGTACACAACTGTCGAACCTATAGTATGCTGACGGCGATACCGCTCCAGGTCGTGCATGAGTGAGGCGTACTCGTCACTAGAGCATTGTTGTGTGAGTTGAACCCCGCTCGGAAGCTGTCTTGGAGCCATAACTGCCGCTCCAGTTTTCACTACCAACATTTATGTTGGCTTGTGAAGAGGGCTTCATCAGCCCTTTTTTTCGATGAGTGAACTTGTGTTCCGAGGCGCTACTGTAGCGTAGTCTGTCGTTGGACAGCATTTCGTATCTTCGTCGAGATGTCCGTGTCTGGTGGAAGATCACGCAACATTGGCTTCAGCACTTTCTCGGCAAACTCCTCAAAGAAGTCCTTGAACGAGTCCGGCTTTTCACCTATGAGACCTAAGCTTCCTGCTTTCTCCGATATTTGATGACGAGTGAAAAAGTCATTGATCGTTTCGTCGAACTTGGGGACTGTCCGAAGGCTGTCTACGAGGAAGGGGATGCTGTATGGATTCAGTTTGTGTTCGATATCCTCTCCCCCGACGGCTTTCAGACGTGCGATGCTGTCAGTAAGAAACCGACTCTGGGACTTGAGGGAAACTGCGTGCCACAGGTCGAGATCTTCGGCTGATGCGACACCCAATGTGAAGTAGATTCCGCCTATTTGGTGGGCTTCGTCGTTGTACTCAGCAAATGATATCAGAAAGAAATTCACCAAGCGTTCTTTTGTCACCTTGTCCCTATAGAGCAGATCAACAAGATCTCTGATATCACCCTCAGGAAAGACGTTCATCTCAACATCTCCGTACACCCGGCGCCAATTGGGGTCGTTCGATATTGTCAGGTAGGCCGTCAGACTCATACCGTCGGCGACCCACATGCCCACGATTCTGATCACAGAGAAAAAGCGATCAACGAACTCCTGACTCTGCAAGTATCTGGAAAGCTCGTCAGCGGCTTCCCTAGTCACAAACTCTCCATGTATCGGAAACTCCTTCAACAGTATTCCCTCAAGTTCTGGTAGTGGAGCGTATTTCCAGACGGCGATGCTTCTCGGCTTGAAGTGTGAACTGTAGAATCGAGAGATTTCTATGCCCAGTGAGACTCTGCTCTTAATATACTCCTCGATTCCAACATATTCTCGTTGAGCTTTCCTTCTTCTTTCTAGTACAACACAAAGTCCCAATCAGAGTTTCCCCCTGCTACGCATTTCGCCGATTTCTCTCTTGAGGAACAAATGCACGGTCACACCTTCTACCTTGACGTCTTTCCCAGATTTCAGCGTTAGAACATTGTCTCGGTCTTTATCTATGTCGTAGATCTGTTTCTCTCGGCCAAGCCTTTCCATGACTACTATTGCAAGATTGACCTTCTTGCCCTTGTTGAGGAGTTGGCGGATGGTACTGCGAAGTTGTTCGATTGCGCGTGACAGATGATATCCGCCCTTTGATTCCTGAACGCCCCACATCGAGTTTGGATAATGAAAGTACCAGTCAGCTATCGGTTGATTCTTGTTAAGACCGAGCGCCCCTAACATCTCATCTTCACCATAGACTTCCTTTGGGGCTTGGTGAAGGGGCACAACCTCGTCGGACAAAGATCGCCCTCCAGACTACCCCCCATTCGAGGGTGCTTATAAGCAGGCGACAAGCTTGGCACGACTTTTCGCGCGGGAGACAAAGCGCGTCTTTGAGGAGATCTCCCGGAGTAGAAGTCAGTCTGGAGATACCGAGGTTGCTTTTGCAGTTCTGTGTCCAGACAAAGGCGGCTCGGTCCAACGAGTTACCGGTATGGTCACATTTGCTCACGGTCACTGGACACCTGAGCCTTCGAGTGCCATCCTTAGAGTAGAACATCTTCTAGTGAAGATGATCATTGCTGCGTTCAGCACTACACTAGCCGCTCCCGCATTCCGACCGTCCTAATGTGATTCTCGTTCACTCAAACGACCCCCCCACAATCATGCGACCATCCTCCGATCCGGGAAGGATCCCTGTCACCTCCATGAAGTCTAGGTAGCAACTGTTTTTCTTGTCGAGTGGTAATGGTGGTCTGAGTCTAAGGTTCCTATTTTTTCAAGAATATATCAATCTTGGGTTTTAGCCCGAATAAGCGCAGAACACGGAGACTTCGATTGACTAACCCATTTGCGTTCAAATTGACATCGACGAATATGTCTGTTCCCTGGATCTTAATGGGCTCCCAGAGTTGGTTTGCTCTACGTGAGAACCATACTCTCTTTGTGCCTCTTAATTCAAGTATTTTCGGAAATGCAGAAGGGTTCATGGCATAGACAAATTCACACGAATTCAGCAGAATGTCTCTCCAACTCTTTACAACATATCTGCGGCCTGCGATTGAGACTGAAGCGGGGCGATGTCCAGTGAACTTGAATTCGTATTCTGGAAACAATCTTCCTCGGCCTCTTCCCACTTTGCTCATCCTCACAATTAGTTTGTAGCATGCTGTTAGAAAACATCTAACTTTGCTTGCTTTTCCTCTCTAATCTCGTTCGGCGACCTGATTTTCTTCTCGAAATCAGTCAATGTCAGGCCTTTCCGACTCTTTGTTAACTCGTACAATTCCTCTATGTCAGAATAGTACATGAAACGCCAACCGTATCGTTTGATTTCCTCACTGAATTTCTTCTCTTGAAACTTGCGTTTGAGTTTTCCCCTTCGTTCTCGTGGTGTCACGAAAATGCGGCGTATCCCTTCCGTATTCAAGTTAGAACCTCTATCTATGCCATCACTGAATCCTGTCGAATGTTCAACCTCAAACTCGTAGATTGGTGCGGCAGCCCTGAGCCAAATTGCGTCTATCCTCATTACTCTGTCTGGGTTGTCAGATTTGAAAGGCAAAGAGGGTACTCGACGCTCTGGAAGATCCGCGATAATGCCGAAGCCTAGTTTTTCACCGATCTGTGAGACTAATTCGACGATTACATTGTGCTGGTCAATTTGCCGCTTCACTGCTGGTTTGAGTTTCCATTTGCCATCTCTTTTTTGAGCGTACTCATCGAGTATTTGTCGTACCGTTTTTGTGTCTGGGGTCAAGGCATTCGGAAACTTGGTGAAGATTTCCTCCATGATCTTGTCGAAGGAAACTTTGTCCTCTCTGTTGAGCATAGTAATTACCGTGTCTTCTACTCGTTCGTTCAGTGGGACTCGTTGAATGAAGGGAATCTTTGAGGGATCTTTGAACCACCATTTGTTATCTTCTAACACAAATGTCTTGTCAAGATTTTTCTTAAGTATCTCCTCTATTCCTTCAGGAGCGCTGAACAAGTATCCTTCTTTCTTTAGTTCTGCATAGATGTCGGCATAACTATTCAATATGAAAGTGTACGGCGTTGCTTCTCCTCGGTGCGCAATAAGATCGGTCACAGCGTTTAGCACGATTCGCTCGTAACGTTCACGGTCTATCTCTTCAGTTGACAGAGCAGCGGAGGACTTCGCTGGTTTGAAGAAGCGTATGTAATAATCTCCAACAGCCGTCCCGTACGGATGAAGTGACCCTTTTGCGGATGGCATAGCAGGGGGTTGGTAAACAATCTTCTCAAGGTCGAAACCTGCCAGAACTGCTGCCTTGATGATTGCATTGTAGATGTAAATCTTAGAATTGTGAAACGTGACCGTCATCCAATGGTTTGGTTTCAGCTTGTCGCAAAGAAGCCGAAATACGATCTTGATAAGTCTCTCATATTGCTCAAAATCGCTTTTGTCCTTTCGCGCTGGGCTATCACTCATTATGATTTCGTCATCGAAGTTCACAGCGAACTGCATCCATTGGGACCATAGATAATGCAGTTCAAGGTACGGAACGCTATCAGCGTAAGGAGGATCTGTGAAAATGTAATCGATAGAATTGTCAGGGATGAACGAAAGGTTAGTGGCACTCTGGTTCCTGATCAAAAAGTCTTTGTGCACTAGTTCGCCAAAGTCAGACGCTTCAGATACGCCGTCTAATGTTTCCTCAGTTTCTTTCTTGCCTTTTAGAACTTCGTCGAACTGCCCTTTGAAATCGTTCCAAACATTCTGTTCCATGTGTACAGGTGGGACATAGAAGCCGCGAATTGCCCATCCGCGGCCAAGACTCCTGTTTCCCTCTATCCTAATCAAATTAAGCCGACTGGATTTCATAATGAAACCGGTGAAGACAAAACGCATGAGGTTCTTGACAGCAGCATCTGTAAGCCCGTTGATTTCATGTAGGAGCATCGATAGGGCAATCAGATTCCTTTTAGTGAATAGATCAGCGACTTTGGTTCCTTTATGGACATTAATCCTCGTATTCCAAATCAGTTCGAGCTTTGGAACAAAATATGAAATCCTCATCCTGTCGATTTTCTTTAGAAAGTGTAGGTCTTCAGGTGTAGGTTTCTTGCTTTGAATCTCTTTGCATTTACAGTGATACCATATCTCTACGGGGTATTCATCGCCTAGAAGGTCGGTTTTTTGCTTCCAGACAATATGACTTATGATCCCAATGCTTTTGCAGCGTTTACACTCAGTCTCATAGAGTCTGTAGATTTTGGACTTTACCGCAGCCTCGATGGTCTTGAAAGACTCTTGGAACTTGTCCAAGTCCACTGGTTCAATAGTTGTTCGGGTAATGAATATGGCCATCGGGTCAAGATCGACCGCAATCGTTTTTCGCTTAAGTCGTAGTGATTCAATCGCAGTGACACCGCTTCCACAGAACGGGTCAAGAACCAAGTCGCCCTCCTTCGAATAAACCGAAATGTATTTTGCGACTACATTATGCGGTTTCCTTGCCCAATACTTATGCATGAAGTACATCGGTGGATGTGTTTGGGCGTGTTCAGCAGTGTTGATGTGCTGAAACTCAGTTTGGGCAACAGTAGCCATAGAGAAGAATCACTTCAAACATTGAAATAACTTACCGTTTGCTGGGGTTTTCCCATCTAGTGCCATGTGTGGTCGCATGTAGGAACGGTAGAATGAACTTCGAGCCGACGTCGGCTTCAGTGAACTCAGGACGCTTGCCAGACTGTTCCACTTCCCTCAGTTTGTTGATGAGTTGTAGCAGACTTTCTCTTGCGGCTTCCTTCCCTGCTGGCAAGTCCTGTGGCTCCGATGATCCGGCAGAATTCTTTGATGTTTTGCTTGAAGGGGCGTGCAAATAGAATAGTCTTGCCATATCTCGAAGCCTCGAGCGAGGCTTCCTGGGGCTGGAAGCGACTTGCAGAGGGGCCATGTAGAACACCTGGCCGGTTTAGTCGTTAGTGCGCGGGCTTCTTTGGTGGCTGTGGTGGTAGTGATTGCCCGCTTTGACAGCGGGCGCCACAGGGTCTCGGAGAATTCAGTTGCGAGGCTTGCCCAAACGTCTGCGCTCTCGGGTTCCTGAGGCACGGTCTCCGTCCTCAACTCGGACAGTAAGCACGGGAAGGGATAGTATGATGAAGAGTGGGAAGACCAGGAAGGCATCGATGTTCCAGAGCAACTGTACGCCGAACGCGAAATATAGAAAGAGCGTGACAGTCGCGGCGATCGGGGAATAAAGGAAAGTCATCAGGCAGTACACAAGAACAGGGATCATTCCCGTTATGACCACCTGCGTCAGTTCCAATACTGATAGATTGTAGTAGATCGGGATGAAGATGCCGAGGTAAACGAACAACAGCAGCGCCGACGAAACCCAGGGTTCCCAGTCTCCGCTCAACCGCAAACCGTCTTCGAGCACGTGCCTGACGCTGGGCAGCTTCATCTTCTGCATCTCCAAACGCACCATCCTCCAGTAGATGGCCAAGTTCAACGCGAGCGGCAGGGTGAACGTCAATGAGATGATGAACCGGCTCGTCGGGGGAACTATCGCCAAATCGATCAGGGGGGCAAGAAGAGCGAACAGATAACCGTACGCTTCGAGCCCTTTCACGGACAAGACTAGAACCATGCACGAGACGAGCATCGCGAAGAAGAACCCGGAAAGTAGTCTCAAGTACGGGATCGAATACGCGTGTCCAACGGCAAAGGAGAGCGAGCACAAACCAAGCATGAATCCTGCCACAATCACCAGATTCTTCGAGATTCTACCGGTCGCCTTTGAAACTGCATTGTTGCCGTAGTGAATCGCAATGTGTTTCATGTCGATGTATATCGCAAGAATCACGAGATAGAAGGCAATCTCGATGCCCGCGCTCAAGACATCCCAGATTGACAGCGTCGTTCGCAGGAACGTCGACAACTCATACCCAATCTAGAATTCATGGCGCGCCGCGTATTTGTGCTAACCTATCCAGCATCCGATCCTCAGCGGTAGTTCAGCGCAGTTCAGATTCGGTAAGACCTGGCATAGCAGGATTTACTAAAACTCTGCTCCCCTCCCCTGTTCCTTCATTTTCAACTTTCGGAGAATCTGCCTGTCAGCTTCGATGTGCTGGTCAAGCTGATGGCGGGTTAGGAAGCTTCGCGCAGCACGCTTTCCAGGAAAAACGTCATTTGAGAAAAGCCAAGTAGAGTCCTATCCGTGCAAGGAAACCGACTCCGCGTTTGATGCCTGTCAGTTGTGTTTCAGCGAGTAGATAATCCGTGATTTTTGCAATGATCTCCCGATATTCAATGTTGAGAGCACGGTAGGGTCTAACAAGCACTGCTTGCTGATCCATCTCTCTTAGCTCGCTATGAAGAGTTAGAACTGCCTTCAAATTCAGTGATTTCAGTTGCTCAAGTTTGGCCGCTCCGACTGCCTTGTAGCGTGTTTTGCTGAAACTTTGCTACTCTTCATCTTTGATTCCTCGTATGATGGCCCCTAACGCGCCTCAAGGACACTAGCAAGAACGGAATCTTTGTGATCGTTCCTGACGTTTTGCATAGGGGGTGTGTCATGTGTCAGGGCGAGTTTTTCTTAACCTCGGTGATTGCAGAGTAGCTGTGTAAAGTGGCAAGTGGGCACGATGACCGGCTCGGAGGATGACCAATCGAAACCGTTTGAACTTAGATCTCGATTGAGCGGATCAAATGACAGAGAAAGCGCGTCATGCTTCCCGTCTAGGCTTCGCGCGGTTGCCTAAACGGTGGGTTCTTGGGGAGTGGCGGACCTCCATCGTTGAAGAGAGCGACGGCGGTCAGACGAGGCTGAAGGAGCACAGTGGCCGGAGCAAAAGTCGTGTGCCTTCTAGTAGACAGTTATTCTTCCGTTCTCGTCGTATGCGAACTCGATCTTTTCCCTCGCCCATGCAGGGATTCTGTGGCCAGGGTAGATCTTACGTATGTAGCCGAGCAGCCTTGCCGCACCTTCCTTGTTTCCGGCGTCGTATTCTTCGTTTGCTTTCTGTATTGCCCAATGTATTTTCTCATGCAGTCCGCTCATCTTCTTCACCAAGCCCCCGCTTCCTCTTTTCGGTGCCAAAGCGCCCCTGGGCCGAGCGGTATCTCCCTCAATGTCTCAGCCCCGTCTCCCAGCACGGGGTACCCGGACGCACGTAGCCACCGCACTCCCCGCAAAGGTACTCGCCTCTGGAGTTGAGGCATCGGCTATCGTCCTTGGCGTAGATGTCCGAGTGGCCGGGGACGGGAGTGCCGAGCGTGACCCGCGACGACGTGCCGTCGCGCCTGTACACGTCGACCATCTCGCCCGCACGGGCACCGTCCGCGTGGACACACCACTCCTCGCCGACCCGCACCCAGTAAGCCCTCCTGCCGCCCGTCATTCAGTCCGCCCGTCATTCAGTACACGTTGTCGCAGGCTAGGTGATACTTGCATCCGTCGAGGTCTCTGTATTGGTCGTCTCGCGGCAGGACGATTCTCCCACATTGCCCACAATTTGTTCCTTCTCTATTGCCATCCGTATTCATTCATGTTCACGCGCACAGTGCATGTGGAAGCGCGGCCTAAACAGTCGGACACCTATGCCACGTGGTGGCACCTACGGAAGCCTCAAATGCGTGAAGACTTCCGTGCATCAGACATGTGGAGACTTTGCCTGCAAGCGATCAGCCCGACGAGTACGAACCCATAACGATTCAAGTCAACTTCAAAAAGCAGGGATATGCGACAACGTCAAGACACGGCCAGTCAGTCGACGCAAGACTACACAGACCAATACCACGCATTGCAGAAATCAAGGAAGGAGAGAGTTTCCTGGTCTACGTCGAACGCAACAAGAAAGCCATCCTCCTCATACGCACGAGCGAACTCAACAACAAGGAGAACGTGCAGAAAGTGTTTGGAGGCATGGGAGGCTCACGGCTACTGACGCCTGAATTCATCGACCGCGTCCTCGACGGAGTGGGCAGGGCCCGGATGGCGGCACTGTTCTCGGCAACAGGCGGGAGGAAGCCACGGACGAAGCGGCTAAGCTCCAGGCACCGCTAGGACTTCGCTCCTGCAGACTTGGACTCTTTCATCCCACGAAAGATCAGGCTCAACTCGCTGCGGCGTTTCCCAGATCGGAGTATGAGCCCTCAACGTATGGTGTGTTGAGGTCGTTCAATCGCAACTCATACGCATAGCTGACTGAATGGCTCGGACCCATGTAGAAGACGTCAAAATAGTAGTTGTCATTCTCAGTTTCTAGTACCCACAACTCATGGAAGCTCGATGGTCCAGTCATGTTGTACAAGTTAAGCAGGCTGTAGAATGTTGACGCTTGGGGCGGAAACGGTGCTAGTGCCTACAGACTGTGTACCCGTAAGGCGGTGGTAGACGAGCCGTCGCCGTAGTGGAAGAGGTACAGGTAGAAGCCATTGGATGACGCATTGAAGAGATACAGATACGCAATGTAGAAGTCGTTCTCTGTGACGTTCACTAAGCCGAATAGCCACCAAGAGAATCCCACGGTGTGAAATGAATCGTTGTTCCTTTCTTTGCAAAGCGCAAATTCATGTTGGCAACCCCCTTGGCGGTAGGTCCTTGAGCGGCTCAGCCCTGTTCACCCTTCTTGAGAAAGAAGAGGAAGGAGCGGAGGAACGAGTTAGTTGGTTGACTTGCTCTGCTCCAGCATCTTGTGGGCTTCTTTGAGTTCGTACGGATCGGTTGTGGTGCGTCCGATTCCTGCATCCACGATTATTCGGTCTAGTTCTTGCTCCGTATTTTCAGAGCTCGCTCGCCCTTCATCCTCTATTGTCATTAAGAAAATGTTTTGCCCCATACTGCGGAGCGTTCTGCTGACCTTCCTTCCCTTCATGAAGCGGGTCCATGCCGCGTTGACGGACTGCTTGACAGGGATTGCGAGTTGGTCGTACTCTTTTCTCACGATCACGACTACAATTTCAGGGTGAACCGCCAACTCTGCAGGTAGCCTGACACCGCACCCCTGACAGAATAGTCCCCTGCCGGGCGTCAGCACGGTTGAACATTTCGGACAGACCGGATTGATGAGGAATCGCTGTCGGTCCTCGCTTGGCTGCGGAGCAGCGGGCACCTTTGGTTTCGTTTCTTCCTCAACTTTTTCGACTGCCGGTTTCGGCACCGTCACCGTTGTGGTCGGGGTGGAGCGTTCAGGCCTGATGGGCACGTCAAATTCGATCTCGATTGGCTCCTGGACTTCCCGGCCCGCCAACGCGTCAGCCCTATCATTTCGATTCGGCTGCAGAACCGCGAAGACCCGATTGAAATAGGCTAAGTCCTTCCCGTTGTTCGCCTCTGCTATTACGGGTGGAGACAAAACCAGCTTTACTCTCTCACACAGCAAAATAGTTGATGTACGAAGCGGAATACGTTTTCCGTTGAGGTACTTTACCTCTTGCTGTTGGTACATCCAGCTCGAGTGTTCATTCAGGTACGCCTGGAAGCTTTCAACACCCCCAAACGCCTGCTCAACAAGTTCCTCCACTCTCTTATTCAACCGCAACCGCAACACCAAACACACATCCTCCTCCTTTCCTTTCTTTCTGGTGTGGGAGGGGTGCAACTATGGCAGTCGCACCGCTACTGTGATAGTTGCGTGGCGTCACCTATAAATCAGATCCTGCATCTTACCCTAGTGACGGCAGATGTACTCACGAATATTGACGGCGGTTGAAAGGAAAAAAATCAGAACCTACCTCAAAACGAACGGGAAACGGGATTCAACAATAAGAGTTTTTGTCTCACGAGCACGACGATATCGAGCGCAAATTCAGTCTGATCTTCGACTTATGGAAGAGCTGGTCACGAAGTACGAGAAAACCAGAAAGGTCATTCAGGTGAGGGTTCGGCACTAGGTATTCTCTAGCCTGAACTAGAAACGACACTCTTCCGTGACCTGCTTTGAGCTATAGTCGTCATGTGTATAGTCGCTTTTTCTCTTTCACAGGCTCGCTCTGTGTTCGCTCTTCCAATACTCGCACTCTTTCTTGTTTTTCTCTTTCTGACAGGATCCGGGCTTCTCAAAACTACGGATGCTCTCAAGACTGCTGATGCTTATGATCCCGGATTTCTGAACCCGTTATGTGGCTCTTCACCTCAAGATTTTGACCAAACGTTCCTGGCCTATCTGGGCTTCATTCGTCAGCCAACTCTCCCTCGGCTCTGGACTCTCGTCGGCGGCAGTTCAATGTCGGAGAGCGGTGTCGGAGAGCAGCGAAAGTTGTTTTTGATATTCCCGTCGTGTTTTCTCCAGTTCTTCGAGGCTGACCATAAACTTCGACGCTACAGTGTCGACTGAAGTTTCTCCGCGCCTAGTCAAGAAGTATGCGAGTGCCACTATGATGGATGGTTCTGCTTCAATGTCTTCCACGTTAGGCTTCGCTTTCGTGAGTACGACCAGGGCAAGATTGGTGGCATATCGAATATGGAGTTGGGAACGTGCAGGCTAGCCGCTGCGTCTTCAACTTTCTTCCATGGTCGCATTTTCATCACCATGAGAGGGGATTGTTACGGGGGGTAGTTTTCGTCTGCCGGGTACCGGGTAGAACGTAGGCTAGCTGTCGGACTGGAATGTATGAGATGTAGACTCGGTCGGGGTCGTAAGCGAAACTTGACACGTTACTGGGTCGCGGGTCGATTCGGACTGCAAACTTGATGATGTTTTGAAGGCCGGAGTATTCCAGTTTGGCGTGCTTTCCGCAGAGGAAGGCAACGGCAAATCCACCGTCCGGGCCATCGTCGAAACCGTGGCAGGTCAGGCACGGCAACCCAACCTTGAGCAGGTAGTGGAATCCGAATTCCGATCTTTGGTATCTTGTGCGCGGGTACTTCCATTCTGCGATATAGGGTAGGACAATTTCGTAGAGGACACGCTCACCTGTGAGCGACTTGTTACATACGCCACAGCGAAGATGAGCTTTCCATTTTTTGACCACATCGTCCAGGATTCTGTGTTCCTGCTCGCTAAGCTTCTTCAATGTTTGGTGACACCTCCAATATTGTGTGAAGGGTTTGGAGGGTTGAGAGCGTCTGGCGAGCAATTATCTGCCTGACAATGTTGCCATTGATCTGGGCGTACACGGTCTTATTCGGACTTCTATCTGTGAAGAACACGAAGTCTACTCCATGCACCTGATCTGAGTACCGGGCGGGAAAATTTGCGAGAATCTTTTTCCACCAATTGTAAGCCTCTTGGGAGAGAGGAGGAATGAATATCGTTCCTGAACTTTCCAGCGCGGCGGCCAAACTTTCAGACCGCGTGTTTGATTCCAAGTCACTTGTGATGGTGGCTTCCAGAGCCCACATACATCGCCTGCTCAAACGGTGCATTCTCATCCGAGAAGCCGTAACGGTTCTGCCGCAAATGTCACAGACAGCCGTCTTTCTCTCCGTTGTTGAGACTCTCATGTTTCGTCGCCCCAACCGAATTCTGCGACAATCGCAACGTCCCGTGGTCCGTAGTCTGCGTAATAGTCGCTCCAAACGTAGCCCATGTCAATTAGTCGTGTTCGGCATTACGCCTTAGCGTCCTTGACATGCGGCGAGGCCCAAGTGCCTCCGCTCGATCGTCCAAGACAAAAGCCCATAGAGATCACCCGTAAGGAAAACCGTGATTTCATTCGATGGTGGCTGACAAGATCACGGTCGCTCGTGTCCGCGAGAAAAAACATGGCGATTCTATTTTGGAAAAAGGTGCGTATCGGCGGAACACACCGCCTCATCTCGCACACGTCCTTGTAGGTAGTCTTGGTTGTGGCGGTCGTCACGACGTCTCTGCCGTTGTTGTTTCAAACCCTTGATAGGTATTCTATCATAGAACAGTTGAAAGAGGTGCGTGTCGGCGGAACACTCCGCTTCATCCCGCACAATTCAAGGTTCTGTTCATTTTCGTCTTCTTTTTCTTTCCATTCTACCAGTAGACCAGTTGAAACGTGCGGTTTTGCTGTTTCTCACTTCTTTTGAACGCTATTTAAGCGCTCGCTTTCTCACTTTCCGAGTTACTTTCCTGAAGGAAAGAATCATGGTGTGTTGACATTTTTCGCAATCAAGGTTTCGCGTTCTTCTTCCATCTTTCTCTTGCAATGTTTGTAGTTCTTGCAGTGAACTGTTTCTTATTGGTCGCAGAGGTTTGATCTTTCCTCCTTTGTCTGTCTGGCACGCTCGCGCTCGCACTCTTCCTCCGAAGCCCACACCGCAGCGGAAATTATATCAGGCTTGAATTTTCCTTGCCTTATCACGTTGCCATTCTTGTCGAGGACATCGTTTTGGATTGTTCGTGCACGACGGAAGATCCCCTCGGGGCTGCGGTACTTGTTGCCGAGAATTTGCCTTACCATTTCTAGGAGAACTTTCCTGCTGTTTCTCGCCTCGCGAGAGGTTTCCAGAACATTATAGACAATCGCGTGTGTTGAATCTGCTCGGTGCCGGAAGGTTTCCCTCGCATTCGCCGCCTCCCTCCTCGCCAGCTCGGCCATTCCCGGTGCCTGCGCCGGGTTGTCCGTGCAGAAAGTGTCGAGAGTGACTCGGTTGCTCTCTGTTTTCTGCTCCCGCTGCAAGAAGAACACCACACCACTCTTAACGGGCCAGGTGAAGCGTCGGGCTTTCCTTCAGTCGATTTCTCGCAGTATCTTGTCGAGCTAGCGCATGGTCAGGCCTTTGGTCGACAGGGGAAACACTCTCCTGACCGCTTCGCAAAGTGCCGTGTTGATCATCGAAATCACCTTAAGGAAAATCCTACCTTCAGGCACGGCGTTTCCTCTTCTTCTTCCTGCTTGATTTCGCACAGGTCGGAGGACGTCGTAGCATTTCTGTTGACGGCTGTTAGAGGGAAAGGATTTTCAGTTCGTCCATCGTTGTAGGAATTGTGTTCCCGCAGGGTACTTTGGTAGCCTGTCAACTTTGGCAACTGTCAGACGGTACTCAACATTGCCAAAGAAGACTTGATTCTTCCCAGATTCTCTTAGTAGTTTGCAGAGTTCCGTAGCTCGAGCGGGCTGGTCCGTGGTAACCATCCTGTAGCCGTACGTCTTTCCGGTTCTTGTCTTTCCTTGTTGCCAGCGCAAATCGGCGTAGGGGTCGCCTGCTGCCGGGGTTTGCTGTGGAGGCAGGGGTGTGCTGGTTCTTGCTGTTGTGGGTGGTTTTGCTGCCTGTGTCTTGATCTTCGCGTTTTTCTCTTCTACAAGAACCTGGTCGAGGCGTTGAAGCCACTCCTTGAGTGCTTTGAGTGCATGGTCCCGTGTCTCTGAACTTACTATGTAGCTTTCAACTGTCTCGAAGTCGTCGCCGACCCGCCAGGTCAGTTTCCGATGTGCCGTCACGTTGACGGTGCCCTCGGTGGGTGCTGGTTTCTGCTCGTCAGACATCTTCCTCGCCTATGGTCCCTGACGATGTATGATGAAAACGCAAAACGTTACGGATGATCCCAAAGATTTGATTTCTGATGAGGCGGTTTAGGGGTGCGAGCTGGCCACTATGATCTTCGGCAGTTTTTTCCTCACTAGTACTATATTCGGGACGGTTCACGCTCCACCCTGAGGGGTGGTGAGGTATGGGAATGTGGAGAAACGTAGGGGAATGTAGGAAACTATACGAACTTAAGGAGGGCTGACCGACCTGGCGGAGTTCTGTAGGCCCACAGTCCTCTTCGTTCACGTTGCTGGATGGTTCTTCGTGCTTTCTGCGTGACGGTTAAGGGATGGCTGTGCCTCCACGTTCTTTTCTGTGCGTTTCGTATCTTACGGTTTTTTTCCTCCCATTCCCTCTTGTTTTGTGTCGTTCTTGCATCGCGGATTTCCTTGCGTAGCTCAAGGTCTCGAAGTGTCCACCTCTCATCGTCGGAGGTAGTGGTGGGTGTCCAGTTTACGGAGGCGAACACATAGCCGCAACCGTGTTCGGAGTTGGTACACACAACTTCGGGTGCGGTGTAGTGTTCGTCTGGGATTGCGAGCTTTTCAGTCTTGTACCGTTTCTCACCGCACAGCTTACACTTGTCACTCGTTTTGGCCGCATCGAGACAGACATCGCGCAGAACATTGTAGGTGACCTCACGCAGTTCATCGTCGTCATCGTATGTGACGCTGCGTACAACTTCCCCCAGCACTTTTTCTGGGTCGTAGTACTTCTGCTCGAAGAACTCCCCGAACACTTCAAGGTCAGGGATGCAGAAGTCTTTTGCGTATCTGGTCGTTGTTTCGTCTATGCATGGTTGGGGTGTCGTTGTGGTCTTTGTCTGCTCGTGGGTGTCCGTTATGCCGTTCTTCTTCCACCGCACAATATTTCTGTCTACACATGCAATTGCTCGGTCCGCTTCGGCGGTGCCAAGCTTCTCCGACCCTACACGCCTATTTAGTCGCTCGCCCGCTAGCAATCTTACTGACGTTTCTCTCAAAGGATTTCTTCCTTCATGGTTACCGCTTCCGCTCCGTTTCCTTTTCGATGAGTATTCCCTGTATGCCGTTGAAACAGAGTTTCACAGTGTCGCCGTGTCGCAGGTCTTTCTGCTCGAGCAGGAAGGTGGGGATTGTGACCGCGTAGCTGCCGCCTACCTTGATTATCTTCCGCTTTAGCGTGTACTCTTTTTCTTTGCGTTTTGTCGTCATTTCTCATCCACTTTGTATAATTTCCATTGGAATAATGGCTATTTAAACCGACAATGATGGAAGTGACATACGTTACAGAGTATGTTGTTCTTGCATTGCTTTTCGAATGATCCCGGAGATTTGTCAATCTTTCTCGCTGGTATATGGTCTAACGCCGTATCACCAATGTTTCCGGATGATCCAGAAAATATGCAAACCAACCCCCCTACCCCCCGCTAGTTAACACCGTGGAAAACCAGAGTTGACCACCAGTCAAGTTAACATTGCTCTGACACGCCGGGTGAGTCCGTCCGCAGTTCTCCGCTGGACTCCCCACAGCCGCATTGCTATCTGGGTGAGCTTGATTGGTTCTTGGGCGAGGTGGGGGTGGTCTAGTGCGAGATCGTACAGGTAGATGGTTCGGCGAGTTGTTTTGACGCAGGAGGCGGATGCCTCTTCGAGGAAGTCTTCTTTCCGGTTGAAAGCTAACCAAGCAGCTTGCTCGTAATCCCACGCTGTTCGGTGGCGGACTCCCCACATTCTCATTGCGTAGGGGATTAGTCGCCATGGGTTTGCTTGGAGGTCTCGGTCCCAGATCAGCTTCAAGTAGAGATGTCTGATGCGTTTCCGTCTCGTGTTCGTTACATTTCTTATCTTGTACGTGTCTTCGTTGTCGTGAAGCATGCTGTATGCTATGCTGCAGTATTCCAGTGTGGTTCTCCGGTTCAGACCCCAAGCCTTGCGGATTAATGCCCGGATTAGTGTTGTGACGTGCGGAGGGCTTCTATGCAGGGCAAGGTTGTTTATGATCAGGCACCTGATGAAGTTGATTCGATAGTACCTGTTCGTGATTATTCTTGCATCACGTACCCACATCCTCAGCTGGGCTTCTTCTTCCTCTCCGAGGGTTGGGAGGCTGGTTGATGCTGTCCGCTCAAGGAGTGAAGGGGACGAGACGGGTCTTGAAGGGTTTGAGGAAGGAAATTTTCGCACGCACGGAGGATCCAGACCACTCATGAATGAGGAGGGAGTTTCGGAAGCCCGCTCCCTGATTGGATCAATATAGGAAGAAGAGAGGTGAGGGTTCGGCGCAAAACCTGAACCTGAACCAGGCTGGCCGGGGACGTGCGGTGTGGGTGCAGGTGCGCGCAAAAACTCTGGTTCAAGCGTCCGAGTGTATTCCGTAGCGTCAAGGGCAGCTGTTGCCTCCTCTTGGAAGAAGCGTAAGAGTTCCCCCCGAAGACGATCTATCTCGACCTCACTCCAGTGTCCCTGGGACGGGAAAGCGTAGGAATAGTCGACACCGGCCTGCCGGGCTATTCTCTCAACCATGGAGGGTAAAACGATGTATTCCATGCTGAGGAAGCGTATGTGAAGCCTGTCCAGGCTCGTTTGTCCGCGAGCGAGAGCGGGAGCGACCAGGCACATGCAGACTCTGTTGTAGCGGCCCTCAAGCTGGACTGTGCGCGCATGCTGCTCGAGCACCCTTACGACACGCACAATCTCCCGCTCAAAAACCGGGTTAACCCAGTTCCGTATCACAACGAGAACCATTACCGGCCCACGAGAAACCTCAAACACTTCAGCGTAGTGCCCGTCAACCTTCACCCTCCTAACCTGACACTTAACCCCCAATCCTGCCAGCGACCTCACAACCTCAACGAAATGTCGACGAGCATGGAAGTGTATGGAACCATGCGCATGCCGGTACAGGTGAATAAAGTGTCCAATCTCACGGATGTTGCGAAAACTTCCAGTGGGGTCGTAGAGTCTGCAGCCAGGATAGCGTCGGCTTGGAACACCCCGCCACGCCCTACCCTCACGGAGGAGGCTTCGCAAGTGTCCCATCCGGTCCGGGGGTGGATCGGGCGTGGTGACGGTTTGGCATGTACTCATGTGTCTTTTCCTTCGTTCCCATGATCATTATGAAATTTCTCGCTCGCAGTTTTAAACAGCCAATGTCAGAAGCAACATACCTAACAGTGTAGGTATGCTACTGCACAGGATCTTTCACGGAAATTTCATGAAAATGGCAGGAGGCACACTATCGAGAAAGATCCGCACTGTCGTGAAGAGATCTCTCGTAAGATCCGCTGCGTTCAAATAGTGGTTGAATGATCGTGATCTTGGGAAAACGAACACGTCTGGGCTTTACAGCCGCTTGACGAGTCCTGTGATCCTACCTTCAGGCGCAAAAAAAGGCGCACAGATCCGTAGTGGTTTTCTTGGAATTTTCGGATAGAGATCCGCCGGGTGCTGATCCGAAAGATCCGAAGAACTACCTGACAGCTCTGGATGGATCTCTGCTTCAGCTGACCGTACCCGTTCCTCTGCCATACGAACATAGTCGCTGTTGAGTTCGATGGCGACATAGTTTCGTCCGAGACGCTTGGCGACCACACATGTGGTTCCGCTACCGCAAAACGGGTCGAGAACTATGCCTGGCTCGAAGCCAGCGTAACACTTACATGTCGGACGGTATCCGGTGATTTTCCTCTCGACGATTTTGTTCTTGAATCGCAGCGCGGATGTTTCGCTTGTTCGGACGCAGTCAGCAGTCTTATCCTGGGACTCCCTTCCCATGTCTATGACCGTGTCTTCTATGACGGCTACTTCTGGCTTGCCGCACTTCCTGCAGGCCCTCTCGGGACAGGAAGCCAAGATTATTGGCTCAATGAGTTTTTCGGCGTATACTGCAAAATGCGCACCGTGAAACGGCTGTGTGGGGATAGTCCAGACATCGCGGCGGTTCCGACCAAGCGGATTGATAGCTGGTGAACCATCACCTCTGAAGTAGCCGGAGTGTCCTTCGCGTTGGAGTGAGTGAGGATTTTGGCCCGGTGCGCCATGCCTGGTTTTGGCATCTTTGCCACTGGACGCAAGCTTGTTGCTCAGAGACCAAGGATTGAATTGTAATGGTTCGCGTATTGCGTCCGCGTTCGCGTAGTATTTCTCGCTCTTGGTGAACATGAAGACGTACTCGTGACTTTTCGTTGGTCGCCAGCTACCCCTTTTCAGCACAAGCCCCTCATTGGGGAGACACTTCTCACATCCAGGGCAGTGCTTCCATTCGCCGTCGACCTTGACTCTATGGTGTTCCCATCGCCAACCGTTCACACTCTCCGGCATACAGTTCCCAACAAAGAGGTTCAGGTCTCGCACAATCGCCTGAGCGATTTTTTCATCGACATGTTTGAGTGCGGCTTCGTAGACTTGGGCAGTAGTCTCCTTCTGCCCCGAAACTCCTTTTGCCCAGATACAATTGCTGCGGAGATAATAGCCGTCTGCCCGCAAAGCGAAGGCAACGCGCCAAGGGATGCCCACAAGGTCTTTCGGCTTCAAACCCGTCTTCTGTAAATCTGAAACATTTGGTCGGCTTAACGGATGAACCCCAGCTTCTTTTCTGGTTTTTCCAAGACTGTTCTCTCCTCCTCCGGGATTGAAGCAGGTTCCTTTTCCACTCGCATAGGCGTCGCCTAAGTTTAACCAGAGCGTACCATCGGGGCGTAGGACACGGCGAACTTCACGAAATATCCGTACTATGTGATGGGTGTAGCTTCCTGATACTCGTACTCGTTCGCTGACCGGAAGACCGGCAATTTGTTCGTCGGTCAGGGTGTCGTAGGGCGAGAACGGGTAAGGTTCGAGACCAAGTGAACCACGCCAAGCACCACAAATGCTGCAGAACTGACCTTGCTCGGTTCGTTTTTGCCAGGTTTCGGGGTTGTCTTTGCGGTTCTTTTTGTGCTGCCAACGCTTGCGCTGTCCGCTAGAATAACCCTCGCCAGCCGTAATTTTATCGCCCCACCTGTGCTTGCAGTTGGTGGGGTCGCCATCCCAGACAATCGGGGGCAGTCCATAATCTCTGAGTCCCCAGTATATGGCGGGGAGGTAATAACACAATGAACCGACTCATCGGGCAACTTCCTCATCTCTTCAAGGACGTCCCCACATAGAATCCTGTCGTGTAACACCTCTACCGCCATTAGTTCCACCCCCTGTTAAGTCGCTGCACTTGGCATCGCAGCGATTCTCGAAAATCGACAGTCTCGTCAGGTAGCCTATCCAATATGTCGAGCGCATGTCCGCAGTAGACACGGTTCGTATCCATTGCGAACACACTTCTGAGAAATCGTCCGGTTCTTCAGTAGGAGCAGTCACACGCTACGAATCGGTTTAGAGAGAAAATGGGCAAACAATCCTACACTATCTGTCTCTTACTTGTCAGCCTTCAAGAGAAATAGTAGATAGAACGCGTGAAAGCACTTTCCAGACTCACCGAACAGCAAAGTGGATGGTGCCGACAAGCAGGAGAAGGTTGTAGAGTTCTCTCAAGCGCTTTGCGTTTCTCTATCCCGGTGATTAGCTCCCACCCACGAGTGGGTGTGGGCTTGTGACGCAGTAGCGTGTGCTATCAACTGGTCAGCCTGAAGGCTGACACGCAACTCATCTCGCCCTGAAGGGTGTGGGGTTTCTTGCTCGATTTCTCTCCTAATAGTACTATATTCGTCCGGCTTCACCCTCGTGCTGAAGTAGTTAGGGACGTTGTGAGAATAAAACGGATCCAGATCTTCCTCATCTGTGCCAGAGAGTGTGGGTTATCAACGCGGTTGCGGAGTTTTTGTTTATAAGCAAAACTTCTGCTGCATATCGCTATAACACTAAAACTACGCTCACTTGTAGCTACAGAATTTCGTTGAGGGCTAAAAAATGCGGTGTTTTGGGCATGACCACGCGATGGGCGGTCGGTGTGTGCCGAAAATCGTGGCTGTGCTTCCACATTGCCATGCGGACGGTTGGCACAAGCAAGCCAGCGCCTCTAGGGCGTCGTGGGCGTAGTTGTTCATAGGTTCAATCTCCGCATGTGGCCTTCCAGCACGGCGACGATGTAGTCCTCAACCTTCGCGCCGCACTGGGCCGCAATCGGCAGGACGGCAATGCGGTTGTAGACCCAGCGGGGAATCATGACCTGCACGAGGTCAGGCTGCTCAGAGGCTAGGGGTTCCATAGCTCGCCCATGCCACAGGTACGATTCATATCCGCTAGGGGAAACTCAACACCACGAAGAGAGACCCAAACGAAGCTGCGAGCCGACACCGAACATTACACCAGAGTCTCGTTGAGCCGTTTTTCGAGTTCTACGAGCCTCTTATGCTGAGCAAAGATCATCGAGAATAGCAATGACATCTCCTTTACGGGAGACGTGAAGACTTCGCCTCCCACAGCATAGAGCTTACACTGAGTAAGGAGATCATCGAAGACCGCTCGATCTTCAGGTCTGAGGAACTGCTTGAACCTGCTCAATTCCGCTATCTTCTGTTCGAAGATGATACGCCACGGTATCGTTCTGCTGATCACCGCTCTCCCTCATGCAACGCTAAAGCCTAGCGCATAAGATAGGAAAGGGATGGAGCACCGGATCACGGAGACATCTGAAACTAAGAAAAAAGGAAGAGAAGAAAGCAAGAACGCCATAGAAGCCGTAAACAGAGGCGCCGACGGATACATGGTCAAACCATACACCATGCAAGAGCTGCTGCAAAGAATCAAGGAACAACTACACAAGCAACGAGAAGCCAAGAAGTACAGCGAAGAGAAAGTCGGAGAATTCATTGAAGCACGCGCTGAAGAACACGAGTCAAGAACATCAGCCCAACGCTCAAAGAAGTAGCTGGGCAGACAGACAGACCCGATGATGAAAGACTCCCGAACAACCATCCCCCACACCCAACAACAAATCATGATCCCACACACTGAGCGAAGACGAACTGAACGCGGCCAGACACAAGACCCGGCAGCTTCTGGAGGGGGCCTGACCGGTGCGAGACTCCGCAACACAAGATCCCGTGGCAATAGTCAAAGTCCAGCCAGTCAAGTCAGTTCTGGATACCGACTCTTTGCTTGCTTGATCACATTCTGCAAGTCACCTTCCGTGGTAGACGTTTTATTGCACCGAGTCGAACTCACAGTGCGTGGGCGTTTCTGAACGTTGAGACGTGCCAGAGATGACGGGTCGCGTGTGCTGGAGCGCTTCTGCGAGTTTTCAGGAAAGTCCCCTGCCCGTCTGCTCGCGGTGGCGCGCACTCCGAAAGGCCGTCTCGAAACACTAGAGATCCTAGAGCGGTGGATAGAGAGCCTGAAGGGCGCGCGGAGCACGAAGCTGAACTACATCTCGACGGTGCGGGGATATTTCGCGTTCCACGGCCGGCCGCTTCCGAAGTCTTTCCCGGTCTGGACGCGGAGGCTCAGGAGCGACCGACCAGTCGCGTACAAGTTTCTGCACAAGGATGCCTTCAAGAGGATGATTGAAGCCTGCCGCAATGACCCAAGAACCAAGTCTATGTTGCTCGTTCAGTTCCAGAGCTTCTCCACCATGCGGTCGTTGGTCGCCATCGGAAACAGCATGGGGCTGAAGATAGCGGGCGAACTTCGGAGGGGTGCCAATCTTGTTCCGCTCCACTTCAAGTACCTTGGAAGAACCGGGTGGATCAGCTACATCGGAAAAGATGCCTGCGACTCGCTTCGCGCCTGGTTTTCGACCAGAGGCTGGCCCGACTCGGGAAATCCCTACATTTGGCCGATCAGATCGAGAGGGCACGGCGGAAAGCCACGACCGCTGACAGAGAGGGCTGTCAGCAACGCGTACTCCAAGCTCGCCGTCGGTCTCGGACTCCGCCCAAGGAAAGGCGCGGGAAGGGGAAGCTGGATGTTGGCCTGTGGCCGTGCTCCAGCTCTGATCGATCGGTTTTCAGCGTCACATGTGACTTCAGTTCGCTGATATTTCTGCTAACCAAAGAACAGAATTGGGTTTCCGGTGTGCTTCGA
>Ga0208039_1000396_pt1 | contig 31210 bp, 30 predicted proteins | sample June2015DPH_20_1_2_FD_184722 | JGI IMG/M metagenome (GOLD analysis project Ga0208039, IMG submission 184722) | Peatland microbial communities from SPRUCE experiment site at the Marcell Experimental Forest, Minnesota, USA - June2015DPH_20_150... | ecosystem: Environmental > Terrestrial > Soil >... | reverse complement strand
TGGGTGGACCCTGCCACAGACGCGTCGTGAGATCCAACGCCTGTTGTTTACCTGGACCGGAGAGTGCGCGTATTGTGGCAGCGTAATTCGCAAACGAAACCGCCCACCTTAACTTAACGTAGTAGTACTAGCCACTAACCACTAGCCACTACCCGTTTCAGTCCCGCCCGCCAAGCGGCGTCCAAGGCGCGCTCGTATTCAGCCGGAGTGACGCGCCGGTTGATTTCGGCGTGGTCGGATCTTGAAACCTTCCCGGCGGGATGGTACTGGGCCATGATGTTGACGTAAGTTTCAGGAGAGAGTTCATCCGCGATCCACTGCATCACGGCTCGCGTGCCTGCAACTTCTTCGGGCATCACCAGGTGGCGGACGAGCAAGCCGCGTCGGGCAAGCCCATTGTCGTCGATAACCAGGTTTCCGACTTGGCGGTACATCTCCTTAATAGCGCGCCGGGCGACCTCAGGATAGTCCGGGGCTCTCGAATACTTCCGCGCCATTTCCGCGTCCCAGTATTTGAAGTCGGGCATGTAGATATCCACGAGCCCGTCGAGCAGTGCGAGGCTCTCCATGGAATCATAGGCACTCGTGTTGTAAACGAGCGGCAGCCTCAGGCCCTCTTCAATGGCGAATGGCAGGGCTTGCACGATCTGCGGCGCCACATGCTCCGGGGTCACCAGATTGATGTTATGGCAACCCTGGGCCTGAAGTTCCAGCATCATGGCGGCGAGTTCGCGTGGCGGCGCTGGCGTGCCACGCACCTGCCAACTGATGTCGAAATTCTGGCAGAAAACGCAACGCAGGTTGCAGCCTGTAAAGAAAATCGTGCCGGAGCCTCGCCCGCCGCGCAGGCAGTCTTCCTCGCCATGATGCGGAAAGTGGCTGGAGACGACAGCATGACGGCCCGTCTTACAGACTGCGAACTTGTCTTCTAAACGATTGACCCGGCAGTTTCGCGGACAGGCAGTGCAGGATTGCAGTAACTTGAGAGCCCGCGCCACCCGACGCGCCAGCTCACCACGGGGATAAGTCCGCAGATAGACGGGTTCGAAGGTTTGAGACTTGGAGGTGGTCGCCCCGGGTATGATTAGCTCTCCCACGAGTGGATTATAAACCTGAATTCGCTCATCGCGGTCCGCGAGCTCTTTCAGGTCCTCCGAGCGCCGATGCGCCAGGGTCGTGGGGGGAATTCATCGAGTTCCACAATTAAGGTGAGTGCTACTCTACGAATACCGTGTGAGCCGGAACGGTTGCCGAGAAGCTGTGAAAAAATGAACAATCTCATCCCGCAAAGCGGGACCAAGGCGCAAAGACTCGCAAAGAACAACCGCTTTGTTTTCTTTGCGCCTTCTACGACTTTGTCCCGCCTCGCGGGATGAAATGCTTTTGCTCATCCAGGGATTATTTCACAGCTTCCGAGCGATGGGAAACCGCAACCCTGCGGGGATCATAGACACACCCCACCCCGCCTGGCGCCTGCGACTAACGTTGGGTGGAGCACCCACCAAGCGATGGAAGCGAGCAATGCCACCCAGCCCAGGAATTCCAGCCAGGGCATGACTCGCGTGAGCCAGTCAGGAGTTCCCCCCTTCCATGCCCGCCGATACTCCCGGCCGACCCTGTACTTGACCACGTATTTAGCGGCTAGGTAGGCTCTTGTTCCCCAGAGAAGCAGACACAAACCAATGCCTACCGCTCCTCCAACCATCCTTCGCCTCCAGGGGTTGCGCGGTTCGCCTAGCGATAGACACACCTCACCCCTCATCGGCCGTCCCGACTTCGACCCAGCGCTCTTGGCCTATTGGCTTTCTGGTCCCGAGATCACTTGGGAGCGCCTATCTTTGCGCGCATTTTCCAGGTCGCGGTAACACCGAACTCACCCACAAAGGCCCCCAGCAAGGCTGGGATCAAGTAAATGCCTGCGAGCTTAACTGGCTCAAACCAGTGACCAAGGACAGGTGAGCCTAGCCAAGCTCCCAGCCATCCCACGCCCAACTTGCCGAGAAAACCGTCGAATCCCTCGAGAAACCGATAACAAATCAGGTAATGGAGCACGACGGCTGCAATCACAGCCGCCACCAACAAGACCAAAAATGCCCAAAAATTCATTCCGATCATGCATGCACTCATCTTTCTACCTCCGCAGTTAGCCACTCGTGAGACTTCGGTCCTTCAGGAAGGCAAACCTCCTGCCCCGAAGTACCCACCAAGTCACATCTGTCTCCCCAAGGGCATCATCACTTCTGAGAATCAACCTACCAACCAGCACACGGCTCTGGTCATTCACGGCGCCTTGCTCCGAATCGACGGATGGTTTCCTAACACTCGTCCCATCTCCGAAAGTGTCACCGGCTCCGCCAGATAGTCCACAGCCCCCAACTGCATCGCTTCCAGGTAGCAACGCATGTCAAGGCAACGCGCCACGACCAGGACGGGCAAGCGCCGGTTGGTCTCCGTCGCGCGCTCCACCACGCAACGCCCTTCAAAGTTGCGACTCCCTTGACTCACCATAACGAAGTCGAAAACTTCTGACCCCAAGCAGCACACACCTTCCTCATAGGAGTGGCAGGCGAGCACCTGATACCCCCAGCCTTCCAGAATGCTGCAATAATAGTGAAGAGTTCCAGGATCCTCGACGACCAGGAGCGCCTTGCCTCTGCGAACAAGGAGAGGTTGCGCCCTTCCTTTTTGGTTCGTGTCTATCGGCCCCATCGGTCACCTCCTAAATGTCGGTGAACCGCCCTTGACCCTTCGAGTGACAGACAGATCTTGCGTGGCGTTCAGCGGAGTTGTTACCCCTCTCATGAAAAGGACATCTGTTCCTCGCGCATAGCGAGCAAGAAGAAACTGCGCCGAGAGTCAGCTAACCCTTCGTCAAATTGATTGGACCAAAAATATCTTGCCAACGGCAGGGATGGGAGCTTCCTCCCCGTGCAACCGGGCCACAAAGGGAAACACACGCCAGTACACACTGCCCCGAGGCTGCGCGCTTCATCGCAGAAGTTAACATCAGCGGCTGTTTGTAAGGGACTCTTCCCTGGATAGACGAGCGTCACCAATGGCACATAGGGGGAAGTATAGCGCATTGGGGATCTCCGTGAAGTAACAGCGTTACTCGGAAAAGATCACAAGTCAAGCGGAATTGCGGGGAGACAGGTCAAGGTTCAAAGTGAGGGTTTAAATGGAAATCCGCCGCAAGAAGTTCCCGGTTAAGGCGATCCTAACCTTTTGCCTCAGTAGGCATCCTGTGGCCCTTTGTGGGGCCGCACTTTCTTCATCAAGAACATGAAGGGAATCATGCTCAGGGTGGCGACAGCCATCAGCCAGAAGTCATCGAGGAAAGCAAGCATGGAGGCTTGGCGCATCAGCAATCCGTAGGCTAGGCCTTGCGCCTGGTGGGCCGCCTGAGCGGGATTCGATCCCTGCGCAACCAGCATTTGCTTGGCGCCACTCAACATCGCCTGGTAGGCGGAGTCGAGCGGAGTCATATGGCTCACCAGCACCGCCTGATGGAATTGGGCACGCCGCGCCAGCATCGTCACCACGCCCGCAATGCCAACGCTTCCTCCGATGTTGCGCGCCAGGTTGATGATGCCGGTGGCATTGTTAATCTTCTCCTTGGGGACGAAATAGAAGGCCATCACATTTATGGGCACGAAGAGGAAAGCCATTCCGGCAGATTGGTAAACTCTCGCCACCATGGCCGTACCAAAATCGACTTGCAGGTTGAAGTTCGCCATGTGAAACAGCGAGAGTGCCAGCATCGACAGGCCGCACACGACCAGCCAACGCGATTCGAATCGGGTGAGCAACTTTCCCACCACGGGCAGCAGGAATATCACCAAGATTCCTCCGGGGGAAAGCACGAGCCCGCTCAAGAGTGCGGTGTACCCCAGCAGGGTTTGTAGGAAGATCGGAAGCAACGCGGTGCTGCCATAAAGCACCAATCCCAGCATGAACATCGTCAGGGTGGCGATGAGGAAATTCCGTTCCTTAAGCAGGTGAAAATCCACCGCCGGATCTTCTCGGCTGAGCTCCCAGAGGAAGGCGCCCAAGAGTCCGATTACCGCCACCACCGAGCACCAGACGATGAAGCCCGACCCGAACCAATCCTCGCGTTCGCCCTTATCGAGAACCACTTGGAGAAATCCCAGCCCGACGCTCAGCAAACCAATGCCGATGTAATCAATCTTGGCTCCCTCGCGAAGGCTCTTGCGCACGAGGTACGGTGGGTCAAAGATGAGGAATAGAGTAAGCACTAGTGAGATCACTCCCACCGGAATGTTGATGAGGAAAATCCAGCGCCAACTGTAGCTGTCCGTGATCCAGCCGCCCAGCGTGGGGCCGATGATGGGCGCCAGCACCACACCCATCCCGAAGATCGCCATGGCCATGCCTCGCTTCTGCTTTGGGAAGCTTTCGAGCAAGATGGCCTGCGAGATGGGTTGTAACGCGCCCCCGCCCGCGCCTTGCAGAACCCGGAAGAACACCAGCAGTGGAAGGCTGGGGGCGAGTCCACAGAGCATGGAGGCGATCGTGAAGATGGCCACGCAGGTCATGTAAAAGCGTTTGCGTCCGAAGAGCGTGGAAAACCATCCGGTGAGCGGCAGCACAATGGCGTTCGAGACCAGGTAGGAAGTGAGAACCCAGGTGCTCTCATCTACTCCTGCCGAGAGGTTGCCGGCAATGTGAGGCAAGGCCACATTGGCAACGCTGGTGTCCAGCACCTCCATGAAGATCGCCAGCATCACCGTGAAGGCAATTATCCAGGGGTGGGTTTCACCGTTTTGTCGCGCTCGCGCCAGGAGAGTGCGCATATGAAGGCCACAGCAGGGGTGGGCTTCGCAGCCTGCGATCCTGCCACCCTGTGGACTCCAAGGCTAACCTGAAAGGCTGGCCTTGTGGAAGAGACGAATTGTCGCCGACAGCGCATCCAGGGTTTCTGTTTTCAAAGCTCGGCTAGGCTGGAGCCTACACCACGCCGCCTCATTTTGGAACGTTCCACGCCAGCTTCCGGCGCATGCGCGCTTACTCGAAAGGAGATGTTTAAGTGTGGCCAACAAGGAATGCTGAATGGGCATCTTGGGGCGCCGGCCATGAAGCCTGATGATGCCCATGGAGTTGAAGGGCATGAAGCCCTCGGATGGTTTCACTTTCTTCCACGATTTTGAATTGTGACGTGTGGTTGGTGCCGCGGGACGGAGTTGAACCGCCGACGCCAGCCTTTTCAGGGCTGCGCTCTACCACCTGAGCTACCGCGGCGCCATGCGATTATTCTGGGGCTGATTTGATTCCCTGTCAAGAATCTGGGTAAATCCGCCGTCCAACTGACCCCTCACCCGGCCCGCGTCCCGATGAAGTGCATCGGGATCGCGGTCCACCCTCTCCCCTTGAGAGAGGGAAAAGACGCGATTCCCCTAGCGCAACGACTCGTCCACTTCACGCAGCCATTCGGGGCGTTTGAGGACCTCGCGCGGCTTGGAGCCATCGGGGGCGCCGACGATCCCGTCCTTCTGCATCAAGTCAACGAGTCGCGCGGCGCGCCCGTAGCCAAGTCGCAGGCGGCGTTGGAGGAGGGAAGTGGAAGCCTTGCCGGATTCCACTACCAGGCGCACGGCCTCGTCGTAGACCGCGTCGAGTTCCGCCGATTCCTCGTCGTCTTCCCCTCCCACTTCTTCCTGCTCTCGCTCCTTCAGCGGTTTCAGGAATTCCTCGTTGTATTGCGGTTGCGACTGGGATTTCCACCAATCGACGACTTTGCAGATTTCCTGTTCGGTCACCAGCGGTCCGTGCAGTCTTTGCAGGCGGGCGCTGGCGGGCGGCAGGAAGAGCATGTCGCCGCGGCCCAGCAAGGCTTCCGCCCCGTTGGCATCGAGAATGGTTCGCGAATCCACCTTGGAGGCCACACGAAATGAGATGCGCGCCGGCAGGTTGGCTTTAATAAGTCCGGTGATGACGTCCACGGAGGGGCGCTGGGTGGCGAGAATCAAATGGATACCCACGGCGCGGGCCATTTGCGCCAAGCGCGTGATTGACTCTTCCACTCCCTGCGGTTCCACCATCATCAGGTCCGCCAGCTCGTCGATGACGATCACGATGTAGGGCAGCGGGTGCTCGGGCACGCCGTTGTTGTCAAACAAGTTGAGGGTCGATTCGGGGGCGAAGATTTTATTGTACTGCTCGATGTTGCGCACCCCGTGCTCGGCCAGTTTCTTCAAGCGTTCTTCCATCTCGAAGGTGGCGCGGCGAAGCGCGTTGGCGGCCTGCTTGGGCTCCGTGACGATGGGCGTCAGCAGGTGCGGGGTGCCCTCGTAGAGCCCTAATTCCAGCCGTTTGGGATCGATCATGATCAGCTTCACTTCATCGGGGTTCGACTTATACAAGATGGACACGACCATGGAATTGAGCGCCACACTCTTGCCCGACCCTGTCGACCCCGCGATCAGCAGGTGAGGCATCTGGGTGAGGTCCGTGATTCTGATTTTTCCGGTAATGACTTTGCCCAGGCAGAGGGTCAGCTTGGAAGAAGAGGCAGCAAACTCGCTGGACTCGATCGCTTCGCGCAAGTGGATGATCTCGCGGTGGAGGTTGGGTACTTCAATGCCCACCGTCGATTTGCCCGGGATGCGGTCGATGAGGATTGACTCAGCCTTCATCGCCAGGCAAAGGTCGTCCACCAGGTTGGTAATACGGCTGTATTTGATCCCGGCCTCAGGCTTGAATTCGTAGGTTGTGACGACCGGCCCGGGATGAATTTGCGTTATTGCTCCGGTGACGCCAAACTCGCTGAACTTCGCCGTCAGACGGGCGGCGCGATCTTTCAGCTCATCTTCGTCGATGCCTTCCGAATCGTCAGGCGGGCGCAAGAGAGTGGCGCTGGGAAGTTTGTAGGGTTGCGATCCGCGGCCGACGATTCTGGGCGAAGGGGACGCAGACTCCGGCTCGGCCTTTCTTACGCGACCCAAGGACCCGGGCGAGGACCTCAGCGGGGCTTCGACCGTGAGCGCGGGCATGATGCCCGGAGCGGCAGGTTCGGTCGCGGGCGCTTCCTGCGGAGGTGCGCTCGGCTGAAGCTTGGTGACGACGGGAGTGGCTTGGCTTATCACCACCCTCTGCGCGATGAGGGGCGGCTTCCCGAGCCTTCGCAAGTTCTCGGCCCGGCGTCGCCGGTGCTCCGCGGCCGCCGCCGCGCGGGCTTCCTGCCACGCCTTCCATCGCACCGCGACAGGCCGTGCCAGCACCTGCCAGCGCGCTTTTGAGAATCCTGCCGCCCAGGAGAAGGAGAAGCGTGTGACGAGAAACAGTGAAGACAGGAACACCGCGCCTGCAACAATGCCGGCGCCCACCCCATTAAACGTGTGGATCAGTCCTGCAGCCGCCAGATAGCCCAGCATGCCGCTGCCATGGATCAGCCCCCGGACAGCCGGCGTGTAGGGGAAAAGCTCGAGAAGCACGCTCAAGGAAGTGACCAGCAAGCCTGCGCCAACGGCCTTGGTTTTCGGAGCTTCGAAGGGCCGCACGAGCAGCAAGCGCGTGCCCACCACCAGCAGGACCATAGAAATCAGGTAAGCAACCCAGCCGAATCCCTGGAAGAGCAGGTCAGCGGTATAGGCGCCAACGGGGCCGATCCAGTTTCGCGGCGTGGCGCCGGCAGCCGTAGCGGTGTTGAGCGAAGAGTCCTCGGGCATGAAGGATGCCAAGCTCAGCAGGACCAGCAGCCCGACAACCGCGACAAGGAAACCCGTAAGCTCCGAGCGGCGGCGTGAGTCTAAGAGCGGCTGTTTTTGCTGGGAATTCTTCGCGCTGGACTCTCTGGACTTCGACGGTGTGGCAGCGGATGAGGCGCCCATACTTTTGCCTTCCTTATGCAAACCGGCGCTGAAGAGCAGGTGATAGGTTTCAGGTGTCAGGTTTCAGGGGACAAACACAAACAGCCCTCTGCCGCCCGACACTTAGCTTCTGGCACCTAAACGTGATGCAATCCCCATCCGAGCACCAATAGTATCACGCCCAGCACAACCCGGTAAACAACGAAAACTTTAAAGGTGCGCCGCTCCAAATACCGGATAAGAACCGCAATCACCAGGTAACCGACAAGGGCCGAGACGAGCGCCCCGCAAAGAAAGGGTAGGCGCATGTCATGGGGCAGACCCGCATGGCGAATTTCCAGGCCTTTCTTCAACGCCGCCCCGGCGATGAGGGGCGTGGAGAGCAAGAAGGAGAAGCGCGCCGCAGTTTCTCGTTTCATCCTCCGGAAAAGGCCGGCAGTCATGGTGACGCCGGAGCGCGAAACGCCGGGGATCACCGCCAGCGCTTGCGCCACGCCCACCAGGAACGAGTCGAGTAAGCCGACGTGGCCGAGGTCGCGCTCGCGTTTTCCCAGCCAGTCTCCCGCCCACATGAACAGACCAATCACGATTAAGGCGGCGCCGATGATAATCGGCGACCGCAATTGCTCCTCCGCGGCATGCTCGAACCGCCACCCCGCCAGGGCGCCAGGGATGGTGGCAATCACCAGGTACCACAGCAGTCGGGGATTTTCCCGCAGGTCTGCGCTGGCCGAATGGCCTGTAGCGCCGGGGTTCGGCGCGGCAGCGCCCCTTTCACCCCGGCCCGCAGCCAGCCTGGCCATCTCCACCCAGTAGCGCCAGAAATAAACCAGCACGGCCAGGAGCGTCCCGGCGTGCAGAGCCACGTCAAATGTCAGGCCGGGATCTTTCCATCCCAGCAGCCACGGAAAGAGCCACAAGTGTGCAGTGCTGGAAATGGGAAGAAATTCCGTGAGGCCTTGCACAATCGCTAGCACGATGGCTTGAGACAGGGGCATGTGTGTATCTGCTTCAGTTTTCTCGCGCTCAAGTGGTTAGCTTTTCCACGAGTCGCGTTCCGCGTTGATGTAATCCTGCGCGTCGATATTGTTCCAGACTTCCTTGCCGAGGCCCCGCAACTCGGTGATCTCATGCGCGGGCTCTATGGCAGGTTGTATTAAGGCGTGAATGAGGCGCTCACGCTCCTCACGGGTAAGCCGGCTGGCGGCTTGGATGAGTTCTTCGAGTGTTGGTTTCCTCCTCACATGTTCTCCTCTATCGAAGTCTACAACGAGCAGTGGGTAGCGCAGACCTGCGTGTTATGCAGGTCTGCGGCTTTTGAAGATTCACGGCGGAAAAGCCGCAGACTTCGAAAAGCACGAAGTCTGCGCTACTCCCTTCGAAATCCTAATCCAAAATCCAAAATCTAAAATTCTCAGACTTCGAGGACCACCGGCAAAATCATAGGCCTCTTCCCGGTCTCCTCATTGAAGTGCTTGCGCAGCGCGATGCGGATTTTTTCTTTAATCACGCCCCAATCGCCCACTTCCTCGAGGTTGGATTTTTCGATGGTTCTCAGGATGACCTGGCGCGCGCTTTCCACCAGGTCTTGCGCCTCGTCGAGCGGCACAAAGCCCCGCGAGACGATTTCCGGCCGGGTCTCGAGCTGGCCGGTATGCTCATTGATGGCCAGGATGGGGATGACGATGCCATCTTCCGAGATGTGTCGCCGCTCCTTAAGGATGATCTCCTCGACCTCATCGAAGGTGCCTACGTCAATGCACACCCGTCCCACCGGCACACGGCCCGCTCGCCGCGCCCCCAGCTCGTCGAACTCGAGAACGTCGCCACTTTCCAGCAGGAAACCCTCTTCCGAAACCGCCGCAAGCTCCTTGGCCAGTTCCAGGTGGCGGTAGAGTTGCCGGTACTCGCCGTGGATGGGCACGAAATACTTGGGTCGCACCAGATTGAGCATCAGCTTCAGTTCTTCGGCGCTACCGTGCCCGGAGACGTGGACGGGCGGCTGGCTGCCGTCGTGATAGTAGACGCGCGCCCCGCGGCGATAGAGGTGGTCGATCATGCGGAAGATGGGTTTCTCATTGCCTGGGATGACGCGAGCCGAAATTACCACCTCGTCTCCGGGTTCCACCGTGACCCAACGGTGGTTGTTCACCGCCACGCGCGAGAGGGCTGCCATGGGCTCGCCCTGGCTGCCCGTGAGAACCAGCGCCACCTGGTTGGGCGGCAGTTTCTTGATATCCTGTGGCGGGATGAGCAGACCTTCCGGGATGTGCAGCTTGCCCATCCGGAGCGCGATCTCGGAATTCTGGAACATGCTGCGTCCTACGAAGCAGAGCCGCCGGCGGTGCTCCTGCGCAAGGTCGGCGACGATCTGCAAGCGGTGCATGGAAGTGGCAAAGCAGCCAATCAGGACGCGGCCTTTCGCCTCCGAGATGATGTGCGAGAGGCGCTCGCGCACTGCTCGTTCGGAGGGCGTGCGGCCCGGCCGGTCGATGTTCGTGGAGTCGGAGAAGAGCGCCAGCACGCCGCGCCGGCCATAGTCCGCCAAGGTGTGCAGGTCGCTCACCCGCTGGTCGGTGGGTGTGTGATCAAACTTGAAGTCGCCGGTATGGATGACGGTCCCCAGCGGCGTGGTCAGGGCCAGCGCACCGGCTTCGATGGTGCTATGCGTGAGGTGGATGAATTCAACATGGAAGGGACCAACCTCGAACGGCTGGCTGGGATGCATCTCCACCAGTCGCACGCTGTCGGCCATGCCGTGCTGTTCCAGTTTGGCACGCGCCAGGGCCAGAGTGAACGGCGAACCGTAAACGGGCGCGTCCACTTCGTCCAGCAAATACGGCAGTCCCCCGATGTGGTCTTCGTGCCCATGCGTCAGTAGGATGGCGCGCAGGCGTTCCCGGTTCTCCCGCAGGTAGGTGAAATCCGGAACGACGATGTCCACGCCCAGCAGTTCGGCGTCTGGGAACATGACGCCGCAGTCCACGACGAGCATAGTGCCGTCGTATTCGTACGCCATCATGTTCATTCCGAACTCGCCCAAACCGCCGAGCGGGATGGCTTTAAGCTTTGCATTTAGGGATGGAATACTAGTCCTCCTGAACTGTTCTCATGCTATCAGCTCTTCGCTTCGCCACAGATTCGAGCCTCGGCTGGCCCGATGGTTTCACGGGTTGATGGTGCTCTGTGGAGAATCTTGTTCCCACTTGTCAAGTTGGATGAGAAGGGGCTCGTCATTTTGCCGAATCGGTCCCGAAAACCACCTGAAAAGGGCTCGAAATTTCGCTTTGTTTGGCACTTTCGAGGCTGCAAAAGGAGTTCGTTTTTAGGGGCCTCCTGGGCTTAAGTCCTGTGTTTTCAACAAATCCTTAGGTTCGTTCCGTCGAAAATAACATCTTTTTCGAAAAAACGCGTTGCACCACAGGGCTGAGAACAATACGTACCCTCTCACGGGACGGCGTTGATGGGGTGGGTGCCGGCTTGGTCGCGGTCCATTAGTCGTGTCCCTTTCATTGAAATGCAAGCACCTGACGCGAAAGACCCTCCGCCAGACCGGGAGTCCAAAAATCTAGCCTAGCATGGCTTGGGGGAATGTCAAGCCCTTTTTCCAGGGACTTGTTGAAATAGACCCGGATGGCGCAACGCCGGTCTTGCGTCCCGCGGCTCAGGGTAATACGACCCCTCCAGGGTCGGGGAAGGAGCGTGGCGCTTTCCGGGGGCGTTGCCCCCGGCTACTATCTTGTGCCCCTGCGGGGCACGAAAAAGCTACCCTTCGGTCTTACCCCGCGGCACCCCGTTTCTGACATCACGGATAGCCGCTTTCGGCCATCCATGCTCAGAATGACATGTCATCCTAATCCCGCCTTGCGGGAGAAGGATCTGCCTTTCTTCGCGGCGCGCGATGAAGTTGGCGCCTAGTGCTGCAGAGAAAGGGCCCTTTCTTCTCAGTCCCCTGCGCCTCGGTGTCTCTGCGGTGAGAGGGTTCTTCCAGAGTTCGGGTTCTTCAGCGACTTGCTAATTCTGGCTTCCTGCCCCGTGACTGGAGCCACAGAGCTTGCAAAACGTGGGCGGTTCGGTGTTGTCAACGCGATGCTTTACGGCTTTGAGCGTGCGAAGGTAGGCGAAGATGGCTTTCAGGTCTTCGTCGGTGAGGTTCCGGTAATCGCTCCAGTCCATGATCTGGTTAATCTTCCGCGCTTTGACGTATCCGGTGCGTATCATTTCCAGGAAGAGCGCTTCGTCGTAATAGGGGATGCCGGAGGGGTCCGGGGTGATATTGGCGCTCGCCACTCGACCCCACGGACCTTCCAGAATGAAGCCACCGGCGAATTCGAGGCCGCGAATGGGCTGGCCTTTCGACTGCGGCGTGTGGCAATCCGTACAGGCCGCGATGGTCACCAGGTATTCGCCGCGCTTCACTGGCGTTGAGACGTCGGGTTGAGGCACGGGCTCGGTGATCGGCTGAGGCATACTGCGCATGAGGTACTTCACGGGGAAGATAATCTCCGTCTTCGGCAGCGCTTTTCGAATCGGCGGAATGGAGCGTAAATAGACGATAACGGAGGCCAAGTCTTCGTCGGACATCTGACGCATGTCCGGATAGGGCATAAAAGGAAACAGCGCTCGACCGTCGTGACCGATTCCCTCGCGGATGGCCCGCGCGACCATGTCATCGGTCCAATTGCCGGCTCCGGTTTCGGGGTCGGGCGTGATGTTGGGCGGAATGACGCGGCCCGGAAGCCCGGCCAAGGGGAAGTCGGCGTAGCCGGCGCCTCGCGTGCCCTCGATGAGCGGCGCGTCGTGCTTCGTCCAGTCGTGTTCCCCGTGGCAATCAAAACATCCAAGATTTTCCGCCAGGTAACGGCCGCGGGCCAATCGCTCCGGTGTCCGCTCAAAGGTCCGATTCGTCAACGGACGAGCGCGCGGGCCGATGAACGGCCGCCAGCCGATTGTCAGGCTGATGGCAATGGCAAGGGCAACGATAAGACCCACCACTCCGAACCCAGCGACCTTAAGAATCTTAGGCATTGTCACACCTCGTTGGATTCCGCATACTCTGCCAATGCCTCTCAGTCTCCTCGCGATTCACATCAGTTAAGGCACAGCGTGGCTTGCTTTACCTTCCCTCGAGCTCGTCAGCCAAGGGCGAGGCATCGTACAGCTCGCGCAACGCCTCAATGATGGCGCCACTGTGGACCGCCACGGCGCGGTTGTTCACCTCGTAGTACACGTAGTCGCCCACCAGGCTTTCGATGTTTCCATCGAAAATCAACCCTACCAACTCGCCTTGCTTGTTGATGACCGGGGACCCTGAGTTTCCTCCGGTGATGTCGCAGGTGTTGACAAAATCCAGCGGCCCGGCGAGATCCAGGCGGGTGCGGCGCTCCAGGTAACGTGCCGGAAGATTATAAGGGGGCTTGAGGCCAAAACTATAGGCCCGGTCGTAAAGGCCAAAGAAGGTTGTCATGGGAGGCGCCTGAGTCCCATTCATCGGGTAACCCTTGACCGCGCCATAGGCGAGCCTGAGTGTGAAAGTCGCATCGGGATAGAGTGACTTCCCGTAAACAGCGAATCGAGCCTGGCCGATTTTTTCCCCCGCAGGAGTCTCCACGCTTTCCACATTGTCCTCGAATGCCTTGATCCTCTGGCGGTCGAAGGGGTCGATGGTGCGGGCCAACCCCATCATGGGATCGCCTGATGCCTGAACGGCCGCTTCACCCCCATCCACCAACGACTTGCGAAAAGCCGGGTCCGCCAGCTTGGTTCCCTCGACAGCCGCCTTCGCCACTTCAGCGGGGGTGCGCGCGCCCAGCACGGCCTTCATGAAGGGATCGTTGGCGCTCAGTTCTTCGAGGGAAAGTTGCAGCGCTCCTTCTAACATTGCCGCTTCATACCGAGGATAAATCGGCGCTGGGGAAAAAAGGCGAAAACGAAGCGAATCAAGCTGAGAATCATGATAGCCCTCAAGCCTTTCTCCGTCGGGCTTTTTCACCTCTGCCACATACTGCACGATATTGAGCGCGATCTCCGCCAGGCGGGACCAGCGGAGCGAATAGAGCCGATATGTTTTCAGTATCTGCCTATGCTTCATCTCAGCTTGGGCAATGGCATCCCATGCTCCGCCATAAGCCTTCTCCCACTCCGGCTTGCTCGCCACCAGCGCGCGAAAGCTTGCCTCGTCCTTTTGCATCTTGGCCACTAGGTTCTTGTCTGCCAAGCCCTGAGCGCGGCCTTTAAACGCCTTCAAAGAATTCTCCGTGAAGAAGATTATCCGCGCTGCCTGCCGGGCCTGTTCAGGTCCCTGGGCGGCATACCGCCTGGCAGTTTCCACCCGCCGGTTCAGAACCTTAAGAATCAGGGGCAGGTCGTAGTCCCTCTCAGTCTCGATCTGAGTCATGGTTTCGAGGCGCGAGGTGGAGCCCGGGTGCCCTGAAACAAAGACCAGTTCGCCATCACCCGCGCCCTTCGCATACCATTTCAGATAATGTTTGTTTTCGACAGGTTTCCCATTTTCGTACACTCGGAACAGAGCGAAGTCCAGGTCGTGCCGCGGGTAGGTGAAGTTGTCCGGATCGCCTCCAAAGAAGGCGATTTGTTGTTCGGGGGCAAAAACCAACCGCATGTCGGTGTATTTCTTGTATTGGTAAAGCCAGTATTCGGCGCCCTGATAAAGGGAAATCACATCCGAGCGCAAGCCGGTTCTTTCCAAGCTCTCCTTCTCGATTCTTGCCGTTTCCGCTTTTCGAGCCTTCAAAGCAGCTTCCTCGGTCATCCCCGGCTTGACGGCGCTCAGGACACGCGGGGTGACGTCTTCCATGGCGACCAGAACGTTCACTTCCAGGTCAGGGCACTTCAGCTCTTCCGCCTCAGTCCGCGCATAAAACCCGTCCTTGACGTAGTCTTTGGCGGGCGAAGAGACCTTCTGGAGTTGGGTAAGCGCCACGTGGTGGTTCGTCAGCACGAGTCCGCGCGGGCTTACGAAAGAGCCAGACCCACCGTCGTTAAAACGCACGCTGGAAAGGCGCACGTGGTCAAGCCACTCGCGCGTCGGCTCGAAACCATAACGCTCCTTGAGCTGTTTGATGGGGGGGTTATCGAAGGTCCACATTCCCTCATCCGCCAGGGAAACGGATATACCGAGCAATGCCCAAACCGCAAGAGTGAGCAGAATCCAAACCCTTCGTTGCCTGTTGCTTTTAATCATTTGTACCTCTCGTCTTCAAAAGAGTGTTATGCCAGCCAGGACTTCCATTTTGGAATCGGGAGAAGCCGGAAGTGTACACGCCACGGCCTCATTTTGCAATGTTCAATCCCGTTGGGTGTCAAGCCCGTTGGGCGGGATTCCTGCCCTGAAGGCTCTCAGGGAAAAGTAGGCAGTAAGCAGTAAGCAGCGCGCAGAAGAGCGGGTTTGGCTGCCAGGTTTCAGGCGTCAGGGGACAGATCGCGGTGACCGCGCCTCAACCGACGACTGACAACTGACGACGACTGACAACTGACAACTGACAACACTACTGTCACTATTCTTCTGGCATAATAGGCGAGCGTTTATGCAGCAATCTGAACAGGAGAAATCCAATCCATGGGTCATCGAAACCAAGTCATCTTCATGAGGTGTTGTCTCGTTCTGGCTGTGGCGGTCCTCGTTTCAAGAGGGGTGACGCGCCGGCCCTCACAGCTACTCGGCTCCGACACGAGTTCCAGACCTGCCGCGCGGGCTGAAATCAGCGAGACGAGGCTTCTTGAGAACATCAAAATTCTCTCCTCCGACAAATTTGAAGGTCGCGCGCCCGCCTCAAAGGGAGAGGAGCTCACGACTACTTTCATAAGAGAAAAGTTCAAGGAACTGGGTTTGCAGCCCGGCAATCCAGATGGGACGTACTTTCAAAGCGTGCCGATGGTCGGGATCACTGCCGATCCAGCCATGCAATTGACTTTCACAGGTTCGGATTCCGGCCAGAAGCTGACGCTTCGGTACAGAGACGATTTCATGGCGTGGACCAAGCGTGAACAGCCGGAGGTAGGCATTAACGCTGACATGGTTTTTGTGGGTTACGGCGTGGTCGCGCCCGAGTACCACTGGGATGATTACAAAGGCGTGGATCTAAGGGGTAAGGTCCTGGTCATGCTCATCAACGATCCCCAAGTTCCAGACCCAAAGGATCCCGCAAAACTCGATCCAACGATGTTTAAAGGCAAGGCCATGACCTACTACGGTCGGTGGACCTACAAGTTCGAGATGGCGGCTCAAAAAGGCGCCGCAGGATGCTTGCTCGTTCATCAGACGGGGCCCGCGGGCTACCCCTGGGAGGTCGTCCGGGATAGTAACGGCGGCGAACAGTTCAGCCTCGTGAGCGCGGATAAGGGCATGTCGCGGGCTGCCGTGGAAGGTTGGATGACGCATGACCAGGCCAAAGCTCTGTTCGCCATGACGGGCAAGGATCTGGCGGCGCTCGAAAAGGCAGCCGTTGACCGGAACTTCCGGCCGGTCCCCCTTAGCGCCAAGGCTGCGGTGACGTTGCACAACAAAATCAGGACGATCGACTCAAAAAACGTGGTCGCAAAACTGCCAGGGGGTGATCCCAAGCTGCGCCAGGAGCATGTAATCTACACAGCCCATTGGGATCACCTGGGAGTGGGGCCGGCGGGCATCTTTCACGGTGCGGCGGACAATGCCTCGGGAGTGGCCGGACTGCTTGAGATCGCCCGAGCGTTTACGAAGGTCCAACCTCCCCCGCGTCGCTCGATCTTGTTTCTGGCGGTGACTGGCGAGGAAAAGGGGTTGCTGGGCTCGCAGTATTATGCTGAGCATCCTCTGTATTCGCTCACCAGGACGGCGGCAGAAATCAACATGGATGTGCTCAACACCTTCGGCCGCACCCGCGACATCACGGTGATCGGTCTGGGTATGTCCACACTCGACGACTACGTCAAGACCGTTGCCACCGAGCAGGGAAGAGTCGTGAGGCCCGATGCAGAACCCGAGAAGGGCTTCTACTTTCGCTCCGATCATTTCAGTTTCGCCAAGGTGGGTGTGCCGGCGCTCGACGCCGAAGGCGGAATCGACTACCTGGGAAAGCCAGCGGGGTGGGGATTGAAGATGCGGGAAAAGTTCACTAAGGAGAACTACCACAAGCCCTCCGACACGATAACCCCGGACTGGCACTTGAGCGGCGCCGTGCAGGACCTTCAGCTCTTGTTCGAAGTGGGATATCGGGTTGCCGAGGCCGACCGTTTCCCCACCTGGGGTCCCGGCTCGGAGTTTCGGGCCAGGCGGGAAGCAATGCTGAAAGGCAGTGACCCGCCACGGCGGGACGAGTGATCAGTGACGAGCGGAAGGGCAGTGACAAGTAGCGAGCAGAAGTCAGGAGTCAGAAGTCAGAAGACAGGCCACGAGTCCCCGGAAGCGCTACGCCTCGACCTGTCGGGGAGGCTCTTCGGAGGGGATCAGCCGTTTGCGGTATGTGGGGATGGCAGACTCTCCCCATCTACCACCTGCCACCTACCGCTCTTTACGTATTTGCCAGGATGCGTTTGTAGAGATCTTCGTAAAGGGGAATGATCTTTTGGCTGCAGAAAGTGGTCGAGGCGCGTGCCCGCGCCGCGATGCCCATCTGCTCGCGACGATGCGGGTTGGTGACGATCTCGAGGGTGCGTGCGGCCATGGTTTTCACATCATGACCGGGCACTAGAAATCCCTCCACTCCATTTGTGATTACCTCTGGTAATCCCCCTACCTCCGAACAGACGGCAGGGACACCGCAAGCCATTCCCTCCAGCGCCGCAAGGCCAAAGGACTCGATTTCGCTGGGCAAAAGGAGCACGTCGGCGCAGTTCAGGAGTTCCTGCACCTGATTTTGTTTGCCCAAAAAGTACACGTCCTTCATCAGGCCTTTCTCACGAACCAGCCATTCGGCAATGGTACGCTCCGGGCCGTCGCCAATCATGAGGAGCTTGGCCGGGATCTCCGCCCGGACGGTGGCGAAGATATCGATCACGTCCGGAATCCGTTTGACCGGTCGGAAGTTGGACAGATGGACGAGGATAGGCTCGCCCTGGGGGGCAAATTCGCCGCGTCGGCAATTGGCGTCGGCGGGCTGGAATACGTCGCAGTTGACGAAGTTCGGAATCACTTCCACCGAACGTTGGATATTGAGTTCGCGCAACGTCACCGTGCGAAGGTATTCGGAGATGGCTGTTACCCCGTCGCTCTGTTCGATGGAGAACCGCGTGATGGGCAGATAAGAGCGATCCACGCCTACCAGTGTAATGTCCGTTCCATGCAGTGTGGTGACAAAGGGAAGGCGGTGGGGGTTTCGCATCGCCCTGGCCAAATAGGCGCTCACCGAGTGAGGGATAGCATAATGGACATGCAGTAGATCGAGCGATTCGTGCGCTGCCACGTTCACCATCTGCGTGGCCAAGGCCAGTGTGTAGGGAGGATGATTAAATAACGGGTAGTTGAGCATTTCCACTTCGTGGAAGTGGATGCGCTCGGAGGGTTCGGTCATGCGAACGGGGACGGCGTAGCTAATAAAATGAATGTCGTGTCCGCGCGCAGCTAATTCCAGACCCAGCTCAGTGGCGACTACACCGCTTCCGCCATAGGTGGGGTAACAGGTTATGCCGATTTTCATGGGATGCCTTCAAGACCTGCTCCGACCCCGCGGATGCTAAGAGGGGGGAATTTTCTTCTTCACCGCTCCGCCCGCCAGGACCACAATTCCCGTAACTGTCTTGTGATCGCCCCTTTGCTCGTAGTTAACCAGAACATTGGTGCCAGGTTTCAGTTTCGTCAGCTTGAGCTTGCCCCCGTCGGCGGTAACGACATGGATTTTCTTCTTAATGGGGAAGATTTCTGTGGCATTCCCCTTGATGGCGTCCACATTCAAAACCTCGCTCTCCAAATCGATGGATCTCACGATGCCGTTAAACTGCTGATGCGTCGGTCCGCCGGAAGTGATCTTATCGAGAACTGGGACCTTGGTCTTGTGCTGCTCCTGTGCCTTGATCGTGGTCCGGTGAGGCAAGCCCCACAGGACCAGGGCGACGAAAAGGCCGACCAGAAACCTGAAGGGAACCATGGTCCGCGAAGGGCCTGTTAGGGGACAAGTGGGGACAACAATCGTCGTTGTTGAGCCTATGGCTGGCTGATAGTAGGACGTTGAATTAGGAATCACTGTTCCGCTCGCGAGTGGGATTAAAAGCGCGTCATTATCCTAGGCGCGGAAAGTTACACTGTCAAGGGCCGTCGCAACGCTCCAGCGTGAACGATAACCTCCAAGCTCCACGGTAGAGAGTTCTTTGGCCCGCGGCCAAGTGAGAGATCCGTCGCCTGGTTATGAACCGCATCCCGCGTGGGGTTCACTGGACGGGCTGGAATTCCGCACCTAACCTTGTCCAAAGTCGTCTTGCCCGTTTTCGGGAAGACGATTGCCATTCCCAGTGCTCCCGTGCTTGTTTTCGTTCTCCTTATAGATATAGCGGACGGCGGACTTCATGATAAGGAGGTTGGGTTCGTTCGCCCTGTGGACCTTGATGCAATTCTTGTCGTACCACTCGATGACGCCGTGGATGACTTCGTCCCCGCTGAGGACTACCACCATGGGTGTTCGCGCCTGCATTTGTTTCAAGTAGTAGAAGTTCTCTGCGTTGGTCTGTTCAGGAGGAGCAGGCTTCTTGCGCGGCAGGCGCGCGCCCATTTGGTCCTGGACCTCGGACAGCGTTGGGCGGATGAGTCGTCGGTTCATGGTAGTTCACTCCTTCGGCCTGGTCTCCCGAGGCCTCAAGTTCAGAGCTTCTCCCTGTGGAATTCGTGCTCAGGTGCTCTATTAACTAGACGCTCGCTTTGGCACCCGGGTTTCTTCCCGGTCGGTAAAAGAGCCCTTCGAGGGACGAAGCCACGAATACGTTACATGTTACCACGAAGTCCCCGGACTCGCAATGGAGTCCATGGATTGTAAACGTTCATGGACGGTTTGCTTTCAGAACCAGGATGGAAAATCTCAAGCTGCGGCGAGCGAAGACTCTGGTTGAGGCGTTTAACGCGCCCGGGCCTTGGACCTCGCCGAAACTTCTAATCCCAACGCCTCAAAGCCAAGTTGCTGGTTTACGTTGCGGATTTGCAGCCGGTAGGCCTGGTCGAGGCCGGACTTTAAGAGTTCAATTCCCTGGAGCCCCAGGCCGGCCGCCCAAGCCTGAAGGCGCGGGAGCACATCCACGTTGGTCACTTCGGTTCCCGGTCCTTGCAAGAGCACGTGAAGCAGGTCACGCAGAAGGGAATAGCCGATGTCGAGTGTGGCTTCGAAATCGTCCCGGCGTTCGGCGAGCGCCTTTGCGGAATCAAAAAGTGGCCGCCATTCCGCGCCACCGGAGGAAGCGGGAACACGGCGCGCTACGGCTTCCAGGAATTCCAACCAAGGCTTGCGACGCTGTTCATAGGCTGCAAGATCGAAGCTCCTGGCTTTGGCCACGCTGCCAGACGCCACACGCGCCGCGAGGAGCACCTGTGTTTTGGTCAAGCGTTCCTGCTTGGCCAGCAGTTCGAGGATGGCAGATTCATCCACGGGCTGAAAGAGAATCTGCAAACACCGGGAGCGGATGGTCGGGCGCAGCTCGTAAGGATTGGAGCAAACGAGAATAAAGGAGGTGGTTTCGGGGGGTTCTTCGAGCACTTTCAGCAGAAGATCCACCGCCTGCCAGTGAACCGTTTGTGCCTCATCAATGATAAAGACGCGTCGCGGGAACTGGAAAGGCCGGGTATAAGCCACATGGCGCAGTTGCCGGATTTGTTCCATCAGGATGAAGCGCGTGAGGGGTTCGAGGATCTGGAAATCGAAATAGACTAACCCTTCAACCCGTCTTGCCGCCTCTTTGATTTCCCTCCGGCGCGCCAGGTCCTCTTGCGCAGCGGTGAACATCTGCTCGGCCCTAAGGCATCGTGGACAGGCATCGCAGAAGTCGCCATCACTTCGCTCGCACACCAACGCTTTGGCCAGCATCCGCGCCAGAGTTTTCTTGCCCACCCCGTCAGGACCCGAGAACAATAGCGCGCCAGGAACACGGCCGCCTGCCACCATCTCGCGCAGGCTCGCGAGGGCTTTGGAGTTTCCGATGAATGAATCAAAAGGCATAAAATGGGGACTGGGGGCTAGGGGCTGGGGCGATTTTGGATTTTCCACCGGTTTCTGCTTACCGATTTTGGGTGCAAGGGGGACAGCAATCCAAAATCCAATCCAAAATCTAAAATCTCTTCAGCCGCCGAGCCAGAAAAGCGTCAACGAGCTTGCGAATCTCCGCCTGGACTTCCGGCACCGGCCCGTCCGCCTGCACAACCTTCACCCTGCGGGGTTCCTTGCGCGCGATGACCAGGTATGCGTCCCGAACTCTTTTGTGAAATTTCAAGCCCTGCAATTCGAACCGTTCCTGCTTTGATTTCCGCCCTGATTCGCGTCCTTGGGCCCGCTTAAGAGAGAGAGAGGGAGCAAGATCCAGAACAATAGTCAAGTCAGGCTGGGTGCGAGCGCAGATGATGCGGTCGAACGCCCGGACAGTCTCCACGCCCAACTCTCGCCCATATCCCTGATAAGCGAGCGAGGCGTCATTATAACGGTCACTCACCACAATTTCGCCCTGGGCAAGCGCCGGCCGGATTACCTCCTGCAAGTGCTGCGCGCGGGCCGCGTAGATTAGAGCCAGCTCTGCCAGGGGAGCAAGCCGAGTGGTTGTCGAGGCCAAGAGGATTTTCCGAATGCGCTCGCCCACCTTCGTGCCGCCGGGTTCGCGAGTGACGCGCACCGCGAGCCCGCGCTTCTTCAAGTGCTGAACGAGGAGACGGAGTTGAGTGCTCTTTCCTGTCCCATCTATTCCTTCCAGCGTGATGAAAAGGCCGTAACTCATTTTCTTTCGTCAAAGGTCCGTCGTTCGTAGCTCTTCAGAAACTCTGCTCGTCGCCAGGGACGACTGACCACGGACAACTGGTAAGAAAGGAATCGTAACATTCGGAGTTACCCTCGAACAAGGGGCCTTCTTGCAGGTTACTTTCACACAAACTTTTCAAGGCGGTCCAATGGTAGAATAACCTAATTTGGTGGCGGAAGTTGGGCGCTGCCAGAACGATGCTTGCGAGTTGTCGTTATGGGTCTCAAGGAAAACGTGGCGCAAGTGCGGGAGCGAGTTGCCGCCGCGTGCCGGCGTAGCCGCCGCGGGCCGGACGACGTGAAGCTGGTGGCAATTTCAAAAACCTTCCCGCCGGAGTGTATCCGCGCGGCGTATGAGGCTGGGCTGCGCGATTTTGGTGAGAACCGTGTGCAGGAAGCTATGGCCAAGCGGCCGGCGCTTTCGGATTTGAACATCACGTGGCATTTGGTGGGCCACCTTCAGAGCAACAAAGCCAAGGTCGCACGAGAACTGTTCCACTGGGTGCATTCCGTGGACTCGTTTCGACTTGCTCAGAAACTGGACCAGGCGGCGGCCACGGGTGGTGGCCGGTTGCCGGTGCTGCTGGAAGTCAACCTGGGCGAAGAGGCGAGCAAGGCGGGAGTTGGGGAGTCAGAAATAATCCCACTCGCCGAGCAGGTCAGTCGGCTTGGAACGCTCGAGGTGCGTGGCTTGATGGTTATCCCACCGTTCCTCGACGACCCCGAGCTGATACGGCCCTATTTCCGCCGGCTCCGGGAGCTGGCTCAGGAAATTGACTCGAGAAACATCCCCAACCTCTCCATGCAGGAGCTCTCGATGGGCATGAGCCACGATTTCGAAGTCGCTATTGAAGAGGGGGCGACCATCATCCGAGTGGGAACCGCTATCTTCGGAGCGAGGAGCTGATTCGAAGGGGAGCCAGTAGGCAGTAGGCAGAAAGCAGAAGGCAGAAGGCAGAAAGCAGAAGGCAATAAGCAGTAGGCAGAAGGCTAAAGCGGGTGGGTGCAAGGGAGGCGGGTAATCCAAATCCAAAATCCAAAATCCAAAATCGCCCCAGCCCCGTTCTTTCAACGGACAACGGACCACTGACAACTGACCCGCCGTGGCGGGACAACTGACCATGCCCGACTTCAAAGTCGAACAAGAAACGGTCTCTTTCTGGCTCAAGGTTAAGCCTCGCTCCGCCCGCGAGCGCTTGGCCCGTGACTCTACCGGAGAACTCCGCCTGGAGCTACATGCGCCACCCACCGAGGGTGAGGCAAACGAGGCCTGTATCTATTTTTTCGCACGTGCATTACGCCTGCCGCAAGCGTGTGTGGCTATTATCTCCGGGCGAAAATCTCGCCGGAAGCTCATTCGCATCACGGGCCGGTCAGCCGAGGAGACTCTCGCGGGTATCAAGGCGCTGGCATCGCATGGCCAGAACAAGTGATGCGCCTGCCCCACTTCGATATGAAGCTCGCTACTCTCATAAGACCGCTAGTGCCAGTTGCGGGGTGGCGCCTGAAGGGCACACATCACCCTTGTCGTCGCGCGCGATGTGCATGCTAACGGAGGACTGAATGCCCCAATCGGAGCTGAATCAAATTTCGGATGCTGAACCCGCAGATTCCCGCTGGAATTGGCTCTACAAACTCGGCGGCGTGGGCGCCCTGCTCACCGTCGGACTTATTCCAATCCAAATCATCGTCTTTATTGCCTGGCCACCACCGGGTTTTCAGCCGACTTCGAGCACCGTCATCGGCTACTTCACGCTACTTCATGACCATAAGCTCCTTGGGCTCATCGACCTTGATTTCTTGTTAATTGTCGACCAGGTCCTTGCGATCCCGATCGCTCTCGCCCTCTACCTTATCCTGCGACGAGCCAGTGAATCTTTCATGCTCCTCGCGACCACCCTCAGCATGGTAGCGATAACGACTTACCTCGCATCGAACACGAACTTCTCGATGCTTTCCCTGAGTGACCAATATGTGGCAGGCCCCACAGATGCTGAGAGATCGCTACTCGTGGCAGCAGGGGTGGCCATGATGGCCATCTACATCGGCACGGCTTTTCGCGTGAGTTACATCCTCGGGTCCATTGCTATGATCATCGTCGCGGCTGTTATGCTAAGAAGCAATATCTTTAGCAGAATTATCGCTTGGGTGGGAATCTTGGCAAGTGTCATCGGATTGGGCCTCTACGTGCCGAAGATAGGTCTTTACCTCGCGTTCCTTTCTGTCCCGTTTATAGCCATGTGGGATATCTTGATTGCCCGAAGGCTTTTCCAGCTAGGACATGGCAAACCAAAGGGGGCGGCTCATTGAGAATGACCGGCAGTCAAATTACGCCGGCAAACCATACCGCAAGAGCCACCCGCAAGAATTCGCACCATGTGTAAGTACTTCCTCGAGGTGGCGTTCACGGGAGGTCAAATCCTGCGCCATACCGCCCTTCCTGACTAAACCCGCGTCGCCAGGGTCTGATATACTTGCCTGTTACCTTCAAAACAGGGAGCACACATGAAAACGAGGTCGAAAAGGACAGCCCTTGGTGTCGCGGGGCTTGCGTCGGCTCTTGCTTTAATGATTCTAGTGGCGCAGGCGCAGTCTGGACCGGTACAGTCAGTCCCGGCAGGACGCAAAATGGCGGAAGAGGCTTACAAGAACATCCAGGTTTTTAAGGGTTTTCCAGCCGATCAGGTGATTCCGGCAATGCAGTTCATCTCGGCCTCGCTGGGTGTTGATTGCGAACACTGCCACGTCGAGCACGCGTTTGATAAGGACGACAAGAAGCCGAAGCAGACGGCGCAGAAGATGATTCAGATGATGTTCGCCATCAACAAAGACAACTTCAACGGCCATCGCGCGGTCACCTGCTATTCCTGTCACCACGGCGCGACCGACCCGGTCGGAACGCCCCTCATTGCCGACGAGGAGCCGAAACCGGAGCCACGCGGGGCGACGAACGCCGGCGGCGCGAATCCCGTCGTTATGCCGACCGCGGATCAACTCCTCGAGAGGTTCGTACAGGCGCTCGGCGGCGCGGACGCTCTCCAGAAGATCTCGAGCCGTGTCGAGAAGGGCACGCTCACAGGCTTTGGCGGCCGCCAGTTCCCCGTCGAAGTTTTCGCCAAGGCCCCGGACAAACGCCTCTCCGTGATGCACCTGCCGAACGGAGACAGCATCACAGCGTATGATGGTCGCGTGGGATGGCTTGGCATTTCCGGCAGGCCGCCGCGTGAGATGAGCGGCGGGGAACTCGAGGGCGCAAAGCTTGACGCTGACTTCTACCTTCCTGTACGCGTCAGGCACATCTTCAGCCAGCTTCGCGTGGAACGCCCGGAGAAGGTCGGCGAAGAGGAAACGTACCTCCTCCTCGGCGAAAATCCGGGTCAGCCGCCGGTGAGGCTGTACCTCAGCCGGCAGTCAGGGCTGCTGGTGCGCTTGGTGCGCTACGTCGAGACGCCGCTGGGGCGCAACCCCACACAGATTGACTATGCTGACTATCGCGACGCCGAGGGCGTCAAGGTCCCCTTCCGTTGGACGCTTGCTCGGCCCGGCGGGCGCTTCACCATTCAGGTTGACCAGATCCAACAGAACCTCCCCATCGACGACGCGAAGTTCGCTAAGCCCCCCGAGCCCCCGGCGCGGGCACTAAAGTTCACTTCGCCCTAGCCGCAAATTGCGCTCCTCTGGGCTACGCCGCCGGGGGTCAAATCGTTTGCGAGCGGGCCGGGGAAGCTCGTGACCGCGGCTTGGCAGCTCTCTTTCAAGGCAACGGTGCACTTGGCCAGCGACAGTCGCGCGCTCACGCCGCCTGGCTCGGACTTCAGCTTGAAGCAGGCGGCAATTCAACCGTTTCGGCCCCGCAATCGGACTTGCCATCGGAAGTCAGAAGTCAGGAGTCAGGAGGTTTCATTCGGTCCTTCGTAAGCGCACGCTTTCCCTCTTTTGAAATCTGAAATCTCCAATCTGCTATTTCCTCCCTCCCACGTGCTTCTGCGCGCGGCAACAGAGTAGCGGGCAGCGCAAACCCGTTTTAAAGCTCCACGGTTTTTTCTTCGCGGCGCGGCCAGGGGAAATTCAGATTACCTTATTTTCGGCGCGGCAAGAACCCATGACTCTGGAAGAACCGCCTGCGGTTAGGTTCGGCGGGCCGGAGCGCGGGGCGTGCGCTACTAGAGCTCGCGCGGCAAATGCGCACTCCGCATCCTACGTGGGTTTGTAGGGGTGGGAAGCGGAAAAGCCCACGGCACAGCATCCGTGCCGTGGCTACCCGTTGTCAGGTAAGTTGGTCCTTTGAATGTCCCCTCTGGGAGTGTTCGTTGATGTGGTCCGCGATTTCCTGCGGCCGGTCGATTTGGGAAATTGTCAGCCTGCTCGCCTCGCCCGCGGTCTCAATCGAAAGATCGCCCACTCCGAAAATCCTTTGGCCGAGCCGCTGATGCACCGTCACATCCTGCACTCGCGAGATCAGGATGGTGCGCGTGGTCCTGCTCAGAAGGCCCGTTTCGTACCGCAGTCTGTCGTCGAGGATCGTCATCTTGGTCAGGCGGTTGCGAAGATGGCGTATCAGCGGCCAGAGCAGAAGGAGCGCGGGCAACCAGGGAATCCAAGGTCGCCATGGGGACGGAATCCAGGGCGGCCATTCGATGCGCATCATCGCAACGACCAAAGCCACCACGACCACAACCACCACCGCGTATCCGAATCGTATGAATTTCATCGTCGGACGGATGATCATTTCGGACATGCCCACCTCCTGTGACCCGTACGCACTATTGTACCCCGATGCGGCCAGAACCCGCGCCGTTGGAGAAAACTAGCGCAAGGCTCGCTCGCAAGCCCACCAATCTTAATGGCGGGCGGCTTTTCCACCGCGCCGTGGCTTTGACGGCAGTTGGACGAGCGCTGAGAGATTCGATGAACTCATCGAATGTTCTCGGGAATGGCAAGACTGGCACCAAACTGCCCGAAATCGGCCAATGGCTGGCTGAGATCGGCCAGAGTCCGTTCACGTCTTCCGGCAGGCAACGTGCACCAGCACTAACCCGCACACAAAACAGGTGATAGATTTCTGGCTGGGAGCTTTGTTTGGCAACGCGCTTGCGTCCCACCAAGTTGGAATTACTGGGGGTGCTCGAACCACGGACGCGTGCCATGAAGAGACGATGCCTGTTGAAAGCCTTTCCTCGTTGCCAGTCAGCCGTCGTTTTCGCTGGCTTCTTGTGGGCTACAACTATAGCCTGCGCGGCTCCAGACCGGGCTCAAACATCCGCCAAGCCGGACGCTGCCACGCCCCCGCAGACTGAAGTCCAGGCAGCGCCAAACACGCCCATGAAGAAACCCGTCAAATCGGGTGCGTGGCATCACTTCGGCGAGAGCGATGACGCCTCCGTGGCGGGGCAAAGTCCACCGGGCGTCTGGCATCCCTTCGGTCCGAACCAGCGCACGCCGAAGGTTGGTCCCGGTGAAACGGCTCCCCAGCCAAACTTCGGCGCGAACCGCATGGCCGATTTGGAAAGGCAGATGTGGGCGCTCGTCAACCACGAGCGTTTGGATCCCGAGACCTCCGCCGAGACCGGCGGCCGAGCGCAGCCCCTGAGGTGGAACGAAAACCTGGCTGCGGTGGCGCGAGCGCATTCCCGCAACATGCTCGAGCAAGGATTCTTTGACCATGTTGACCTGGAGGGCAGGACCCTTTCGACGCGAATAAACGAGGCCGGTATTCCCTGGCGGGCTGCGGGAGAGAATATTGCCATCGACGGAACCGTTCTGGGCGCGGAAGCCGCATTTATGAACGAGCCCCGTTTCCAGCACAATCATCGGGCCAACATCTTGAACGCGAATTACACTGACGTGGGAATTGGGATCGTGAAAGGGCCGGATGGTAGCCTTTACATCACGGAAGATTTCGTTGCAATTCCGCCTAAGCTTGCACCTGGGACTCCGGGGTCGGGCCGCGGGCGGGGAAGTGGAGGGTAGTGTAGTGTCCCAGAAATAACTGGACAGTGCGTTCGACGTAGCGCCGGCCTCCAGACCGGCACCTGCCGACCCCGCAGGGCGGGGTCGGCGCTACTCGGTCCAGCTGATTACGGGACACCGCACTAGCTGCGAGCTGAGAGGCCCGGAAACAGGCCAAAACTCGCTCTGCCCCCTCGTACAATAATCCAGGGCCCCTCAGGGACTCCCGGCAAGATACTCTCCGCATGGAGGGCAATTACTGGAGCAGGTTGCTCATCCCTGAGCAAAGGAACTCGAAAAGGAGGAACTGAAAAATGCTGAACGGAAGGATGAGAAAAACAAAGTTCACGATTCGATGGATTGCCGCCTCTTTCGCACTCTTTTTTGCGGCGGAGCTATTCACTGCTGCGTCGTTTGCGCAAGCGCCGCCTTCCTATCCGCCGCAGGAGTTAGAGAGGTTGGTATCCCCCATTGCCCTCTATCCCGATCCATTGCTCGCGCAGATTCTCACCGCGTCGACCTTTTCTAACGACATTCCCGACGCCGCGCAGTGGGCGGACGAGCACCATTACCTTACCGGCGACGCCTTGGCCCAAGCCATCACGGCCGACCAACTACCCTGGGACCCAAGCGTGCAGGCGCTCTTACCCTTTCCTTCGGTCCTCGATATGATGGCTTCCGACATGGGCTGGACGCAGCAGCTGGGTGATGCCGTCCTGGCGCAGCGCCCCGACGTGATGGACGCGGTGCAGAGGATGCGCAGGAGAGCCGCGAACTATGGCTATCTGAGATCGAATCCGTCGATTATCGTGGGGATGGGGCCGTACATTACTATCATGCCGGGGAACCCTGCGTTCATCGTGGTGCCCTCCTACAGTCCCGCCATCGTGTTTGCAGCTCCCCGGATCGGCTTCGCCGTGGGCGCCGCAATCCGCTTCGGTTTTGGCGTCGCTATTGGTCTCGCGTTTCGTCCTTGGGGATGGGGCCTGACCCGCTTCAACTGGGGCGGTCACGCTGTCATCGTCAATAACGTGCCCTGGGGCAGGACTTGGGCGAATCGCGCTACCTACGTGCATCCGTACAACGTCCGGCGCTTCGCGGCATCGGCGCCTCGCCCGCCGGAACGGCATGAACTGGTAAAACGGTCGCCCGCCGAACGGGAAGATGCCAAAGCAGGCCATGCCGTAAAGGAAGAACACGCCAAAGCGCCCAAGCGCGAGAAAAAACGCGATGAGCACCGCTGAGAAGCTGCTTCGACTTTAACGGCTATTCTCAATGTTCTTTTCTGAGCACAGATTCGTCGCGCCGCGGCTTGAAGTTTTTCCTCAACTCGCAGTTGGGTGAACGTGAGACGTTGGCCCCCGCGCGGGGGCGGTCCTTCACCTTTTACCCTTTACCCTTCACCCTTCACTGTTCGCCCTCGCGCGTGGGGATGGTCCTCCCGTCCGCTCTAGTCCCGGGCACCCATTTCGGGTGACAAAGGCTTCCCGGCTCCTGTATCCTCATGGGGATGAAAGAAGTGGCGGAGTTGCTCAACGCGATGCGCGACGCCGGCGTGATCAGCGAATACGCATTGTTCGGCGCGATTGCGCAGATGAGGTATACCGAGCCCGTGGCCACGCTGGACGCCGATGTCCTGGTGGCCGTGCCGTCGCCGCAAACGTTGGAGCTCTTGAAGCCAATCTACGAATTTTGTGTTGCCAGAGGACATCGGCCAGAGGGCGAAGCCATTCGCGTCGGCGCATGGCCAGTGCAATTCGTCCCGGTGTTCAGCCGGCTCACGCAAGAAGCGCTAGAAGAGGCGGAGTCCGCCGACTTCGAAGGCATACCCTTGCGCGTGGTACGCGCTGACCACTTGGCAGTGATCGCGCTGAGTGTCGGCCGAGCCAAAGATTTTGCGCGGATTCTTGGCTTGCTGGAATCGGGCAGCGTCAGCCGCGAGCAAGTGGCGCGGCTGGCCGCTGGGCACGGATTGGCGGATGCGTGGACGCGGTTCGAGGCGAGGTTCCTGAATGACTGAAACGCGCAAACTGTTGGAGCGCCAAGCCGCATGGCAAAAACGGCGCGCGGCGCTGACGTGGCCTGAGAAAGTTCACATGGCCGAAGCCGTTCGCGAGTCCGCGGCACAACTCAGCCGGGCTCGGTCGCCGATGACAACCGGTGTTTCGGGGTCGAGACGCCCTGGGACTGGTGAAGTCACGACCCGCGAAGCCAAGAACGACAACTGAAACCACAAAAGTGCTTTGAACGCTCCGCTTGGGAAGGCAAGCCAATACCCTTGTCCGGAGCTATCAGGATGACGGTGTCCCGTCCCGCCGGAGGTAAGTTCTGACCGGAGAGCGGAACCGACTCTATGTCCCTTGACAGGCGGCGGCAGATAGGCTAGGATGGTAGGTGGGGTTGGGGAAGAAAAATGCTGAATTCTGAATTATGGATTGTGAGTTGCCTCTTTACTTCTCGCCACTGCCGACTGCCTACTGCCTCTAAGGGAGGCGGGATGGAGAGGGCTCTTCGCAGGCATGGCATCCCCAGACAAGATGTCACCACTGACAGAAGAAGGAAAGAACTAGTAAGTTTAAAAAGTGAAGGAACGAAGCGGGAATGTCTATGAAAACAAAGAGTCGGGTTTGCACGGGCGATGACAAAGCGGGAATGTTATAGAAAACAAAGGTAGTTACGCGTTAGAAGCGGGAATGTCGTTGAAAAGAATGGTAGTTAGGGTCTTGTAGGTGGTAGGTCGTAGGTGGAAAAGAGCAGGATTCAGGGGTCAGGATTCAGGAGGCAGAAGAGCCGGGGGCAGGTCGCAGAGGAAAGGGGAAGGGGCCAATTCTATTCTGAATTGTGAATTATGGATTGTGACTTGCCTCCTTACTTCTCGCCACCGCCGACTGCCTAGTGCTTACTGCCGACTGCCAAGTGCCTACTGCCGACTGCCTACTGTTTACCGCCTACTGCCTTTGAGTGAGGCGGGACGGAGAGGCGTCTTTGAAGGGTTGGCTGGTGGACCTGGAGAGGTGACCTCATGACTGCCAGTTAGGCATTCACAAGGAATCAACAGCTTACACAAAGGAATACAAAAAGAGATAACAAGCGAAGAAACGAGTATTCATGCTGGTCTGAGCGCCCTCGCGTCTCTTTTCGTCTCTCACGCTGGTGTTTCTTTTTGATTTTGTACATTTTCGTGTTAACGCTTCCCGAAAATACGGCCAGGAGAAATTCACCGTTTGGAGCTGCCGCTTTGACTTTGTGAACATCGTCCAACGCAAACTTGGTCCGAAGAGCTTGGCACTGATTCGTTGCCCCGAAATTGTTCCTCCACGTTTCCCCCAATGGTTCCGACAGATACGCCTCCTCCACAACACTATCGTTGATTGGGAGCTTTGTTCAGTTGCGAATGGGTCCCTCCACAGCTCTGATTAAGACAATCGGTACTTTGGTGCTCTCGACGCATAGGGAATTGTAGCGTAACTATGAACGCAGGTAATCCCCACCGGAGGATGGGGGGATGGGACACTGGAG
>Ga0208039_1000382_pt1 | contig 32450 bp, 28 predicted proteins | sample June2015DPH_20_1_2_FD_184722 | JGI IMG/M metagenome (GOLD analysis project Ga0208039, IMG submission 184722) | Peatland microbial communities from SPRUCE experiment site at the Marcell Experimental Forest, Minnesota, USA - June2015DPH_20_150... | ecosystem: Environmental > Terrestrial > Soil >... | reverse complement strand
ACCCCCTGTAGAGAAGGTCGCCTTGAGTGGCCAAACCTCCAGGGGATGGCGGATAGTCGTACATAACCAGGATTTTCATTGCCGCTCTTCCCTCACAATGGAGCGTCGGAAGCTTTCAGGTGTTATACAGGAACGAACCTCAAACGAGTCCTCCCCATACCCATACTCCCGGTGAACTATTCGTCTCTTCTCGAAGAGTTCTTTCTCTGTAAGACGGACTAGAAAGTTGGCATGTGGATCAGGTCGGCAGAACCTTTTCTGAACATTGCATTCGTATGCAAACGTCCACAACTGGCGGCATTCTAGGGTTCCGTCGTGGACCAGCCTGACGACCTCGGCGTGGACCTCCTTATGTCTGGGATGGCCGTACTCTCCGTTGGAGCCATGGGTCAGGCAAAGATCCCAACAAGTGGACGCAAGAAAGTTGAGAATCCTACTACCGATGTCTCTCTGAGCATTTATCTGCTTCAAAGGGTTGGAATCGTCCAAGTCGGAAATGAAAGCATCGAAACCAAGCAGGCCACTAACCGACTTGAATTTCCGGGATCGATCGGGGTCATCGGCCCGGCATAGGCTAAGCACCGTCCATTGCCACTCTGGTTTCTGCAGTATCAGCCCACCACTCCAAATGGTCTCGTCATCAGGATGGGCGACAACGATCGCTGCTTTCATGAAGGTTTGTCTCTTTATCGCCTGGTATTAGTGCCAGAGCTAAAAGAATGCCCGCTACGAAGAGCGAAGCTGCTTGATCGACAGGAATACCTTAGACTAAAGGAAGATGACGGACCGACAGGTTCCGGCCGCTGCTTGTTGTATTTTCCAAAAAGTCAGATGACACGGTTGAGGGACTAGGCGTGGTTCAACTGCAAGTACTCTGAGGAACAGTTGACGGAGTGGGTTCCAAGAGTCAATGAAGTCGCTGGAAAAGGGAAGAAGGCACTCGGCTACTCCAACAATCACTTTCACGGCTACGCGCCAGAGGACTGTCTCCAGTTCATGGAAATGGTCGGCGCGGTCACCCCGCACGACACCGTCGCGCTGCGCAGGTTGGGGGTACTCGTATATGCGATCATTCAACCGATCACGGCTTAGTGGCCTAGGTGCGCTGGCGTTGACGCATTCCGGGCGCTGATCCGTGGGAGCATTTCAACCGGAAGATGTTGCCCAACATGATTCTCGCTGGTTCCGTGGCGACAATCGCTAGCGCGAGCAGGCTCTCGAGAGCGGTCTACTGCGCAAGAAGCCCACCTTCACTCCGTGGAGAAAAGCCAAATCCATATGGCTTCACACCGTAACCGCCGATCGGAGTCGTACGCTGGAGGAAAATCCGAACTCTGCTCGATGTCTTTGGCCTGACCTAGCTCACACTGGTCTCTCTCTTCGTCAGATACAGGGGAGAATCCTCTCTCCTCTGTTTGGTTCAGTCTCCTTTCGGTTGTTCCTCATGCCCGACGGCGGTAAGAAGAACGATTTGTTCTTGATACAATGACGCCTGTCCACCCTGCGTGCAGCTGTCTCTCATTGGACCAAGTCTTCACATAGGCTCCGTGAATGCGGGGGGGAGGGCATGCCCGCTTTGCGAGGGTAACTAATGTGAACTTCAAGAAATAATCCTCGCCCTACATGATAGAGACAAGTGCCTTCTCAATCTCACGAAACAATTTTGTTTCCAGATCCGATTGATCCTTGAAGGTGCCGATGACGACTTGCTGCACCGAAGCGTTTCCGCTACGCAATTGGCCTCTTATCTCGTTGAGCCTTTCCTGCAGGAGGTGAAGCCGAAGTATGCCCATTGCCACTTTGTTGGCCTTTGTCAGGACAACTAGCCTCGTCCATGGTCCGACTTTCAGTTCGCGCCTTCCCTGAAACGTGATGTGATCTCCGATGAGGGTTGTGAGCGCGTCCGCCATCAGCTTCTTGGGCGGCGCACTACTCTCCTCGATCTCAATCAGCACAAGAACCCTGCTGGAACCTTGGGAAACGACGGCGATATCTGGAAAAGCCAGATGTGAATCACGTGTATCCTTCGAGCCGAACCAACACACGATAAGCCCCAACTGCTCCTCAGGGTCGGTTCCTCTTTCTCCGTGAGAATAGAGGACATCTAGTGGGCGAGAGCTGTATCTTTCTGAGAGCTTGCGAGCGATTCGCGTGGTCAATTGCCCTTTTTTCATCGTGATCAGTGTCGTTCAGGCTCCAGGCGAATTAGGATTGTTGGTGTGGGAGAGGGCGCTGGACAGAAGGCTCACGGTCATGACGGGGAAGGGTCTCCTTCGATTGTAGACACAAGAGACTCCTCTGAGAGGCCGAGGTTTGACCGCAGTTTCCGCCCAAGTAGAAAGAAGGGATAGTCGACTCTTGCCGGATCGTCGGGAAACAGACTCCTCGCCAGATCGGTCACTTCAACGGTGTCATTCCATGTTAGCGATTTCAGATGATCTTCAGGAATCCTGCCAGCACAAACCGCGACTTTCGCGACGTTCCTATCCACCGGAACGAACAGATCACTCGAGTCGAAATGATCGAATAGCTGTAGGTCAGGTCGGCCTCTGACCATCCATCGCAAGTACATCCACGTCTTCTTCCTAGTTGAGCCAGGAGTGCGGCCCATTCGCAAAACGTTCATCGCAATTTCCTCCGCGAGAGCAGCAGGGTCGAGGAATTTCCTGCTGTAGTTGACGAGATCCTCATTGGCTCGACTCGTCAGAAATGAGTTCACTGAGCCTAAGATGTTCGGGACCAATCTCCCTTCTCTTGCGGGGAATCTTATGTTCAGGCTTTCTAACGCTTCATGGAATACTCTCTCAGTTGCTGAGAATAGCTTCTCTCTCAAGGCGGAATGAAGCCTGACAAGTAGCTTTCTAGCATTATCCGCTTCTCCAATCACGTTTCCCTCATCCACCGAGGCCACTAGGAGAAAGTAGTGAGCGATCTTCTTTCGTTCCAAAAGGTCTTCTGAGTATGGGTCAAACGGAAGCTGAGGTGGAATGACTGGGTCGAACTGAAGGTCAATGAGATTCGATTTGCTCTTGACGTATTTGATCAGAAGCGCGTGGAGATCAACCATGCCGGCCGCCTACTCAGGCAGTTTGTCTATCAGAACAATCCTGCCCCCTCCGGATTTCGTTAAGGCATTTATGTGGTGAACGATCTCTCGCCAAGAGTTGTGACTCAGGTTACACTCGTCTATGCCCACGTGTAGGAAACTGAGATAGCACTTGACCCTCATCAAGGGGTCAACTCCATTGCGGGGCTCACCCGGCCAGAACACGATCGATTTGATGTTCCGAGCAAGGACCGCTTTCTTGACTCGGAGGGCAAGGCCATCCATCCACGCGCGGCTCGCCGTTTCATCTAGCAGAACATTGTTCTCTAGTACCATGCATTGCTTTGTAGCCGGATCAGACCTGAACGTCGTGTTGTAGTTCGGCCTCTTCTCATCAGGGAAAAACAAGCCGTACTTGGCACTCACGATGCCCCAAGCGAGCCCTCTCCTCTTGCAGCACGATATCAAAGCGGAGATCCTTGTGGAGTCATAGAGCTGTTCCGGCTCACCCTCTCGAATAGGATTCTTTCTTCCAGAGCAGTGGGTTGCCCATAGGGTGGGTTCATTTATCATCAAATTTGTCTCCGCCATTATGTGGTGTCTGGGGAATTCGAACCCTCGTGGCGTGCTTGAATGCAGTGAGGATCTGATCAACCGCTTCTAGACTCGACCTCGGTAGCCCGCGGTCCTGCCATCAGATAACGCACGACGGCGGTAAGAAGAACGATTCGTTCTTGATACAATGACGCCTGTCCACCCTGCGTGCAGCTGTCTCTCGTTAGACCAAGTCTTCACATAGGCCCCGTAAATGCAGATCTTGGAACCTTGCGTCACCTCCTCGATCTGCTTATCCCATAGGACGAGTTTGATTGCACCCGATCCGTCCTCCAAGAGGGCATGGGCGACCCTTTTGTTCTCGCCGACTGTGCGCGGTGGCTCAACTTTCATGACGGTTCCTTCAACCGTCACGCCTGTCATGCCGTCTCGGAGATCAGCGATCGGCGTGCGAACTCCGGCTATTTCTTCAGAGCCTCGACCCACGCCCTCCATCGACTGCACCCTTCGTCGGACTGCGCTATCTCTCGCGTCCGGAACGTGGATCCTGCCGTGCTTGCCAGATTGTGCCTCGGCAACCTTCTCATACCAGTCACAGAAGGGACATTCCTTGGACGGACTAGGTGATCTGGGTGACTCTATCACTTCAATGGCTTTCCTGATGGCTGACTCGGTTCTCTTCGGATCCGTTTCTAGGGTCTTGACATCAATGATCAATCTGCAACCTTTGTGAAGATCATCGGTGTGCTCGGGATAGTAGAAGATTAGGTGCCCGTACCCTGTCGTCTTCTTACCGTTTTTCTCCAGCAGGAAGGTATACGCATCCAATTGTGCTCGATATGCAGGATAGATTTCCATGTTTCGCGGGTCAGCGCTAGTAGTCTTGTGGTCAACTGGAGTGTGGAGTTCTCCACTGGTGACTAGGCACTCATCCAGCTTTCCGACGAAGAGATATCCATTCTTGATTTTGCACGCATAGTCCTCAACGAACGGGTCTTCGAGTCGTCCCCGGCATTTTCCTTCAAGCATCGGCGGCAGTGTTCCTGAGCTTCGATACCTGTCGAAGTAGGTCTTGATGATGGAATCAAACCTGTCAGGCAGCTTTGAGGCGAACCCTTGAGGTTGGTAAATCCCGTGGTTGTACCTCAGCCAGAAGCATCTTGGACAGCTGTCCAGTTGGAGGAGAGATGAATGGGATAGGCGAATAGGTGAGTGCGACATCAGGGCTAGGCGGCTTTTCTGAGATGCAGAAGGTTGCAAACCCGCGCTGACGCGCCGACCGACTGATCTTTTCAGTCTCTTCCGAGCCAACGCATTTCCTCTCTAGTCCAAGTCTATGCGGTGGCTCGCCACCTGTCTTCGTCTGGTGCTGAGAGACAATAGACTCGAAACTCCCTCGTGTGGTGAGAAGAAGAATCCTCTATGTTGCTGAAGCATATTTGAGCTCGGACTAGACTGCACCTGCTTTGCTCTTATCGCTTTGCGATGATATGGTGTCCATTGAAGGGGAGCACCAACTGGAGAATCTGACAAACGAAAAGCAAAGTCGAATCTGCCAGTGTATAGCTCTGGATCTTTGAAGCGAAACGATTAGGAGAATATGTTGCCTTCATCCGAGATGTTACCGGCTGCTTTCTGTTCCCGAGTCTCTCTGGCAGGCTGACGTTCAGGGAGCTGGGAGTAGTTGCCATCACCCGTTCGATACACGGCTAGTCTGCCGGTGGTTTCCCAGCTGCTGCCTGCAGAGTGTCGGATTTGGATTGTCAGTACCTCAGCTGTTGGATCTTTCTTTTCAGCCCATACAGCGAGAGTGAGGTAATCTTCAGTCGGAAGACGGCTGGAGAACCGAGCTTTCGGTTGTGACCCACTCATTGTCCTCAGAGTCCACCGCACTGCATGAGCGTAGTCACGAGCTACCTTATGAAGGGGACTCGGGCAATAGTGAATCTGCCTTACTGGGCGGAGACTTCACATTGCCCATGGGCACTTGTCAGACAGTAGATTTGGCTTGGGCCTGACTTGTTGACAACAACCGAGCTCCTCCAGACTGTTCAGAAACACACAGGGAGAGCACTGGACGCGCCCCAGGTCAAAGCGATATCACATGACGCGGGACCTCTTTGGATACTAGCAGGGCCCGGGTCAGGCAAGACCGAGGTTCTGGTCCTTCACTGCTTGAAGCTCACGCTGGTCGACGGAGTTGAGCCCGGATCGATCCTTCTCACCACCTTCACCGAGAAGGCCGCTAGATCGCTTCAGGATCGACTCTTAACACGAAAAGCAGCGATTGCGGCGAGCCATCCTTGGGTGACTGATGTTGACGTTTCCGGCATACGTATAGGAACCTTGCATAGCATAGCGAACGATGTGATGCGGGAATTCCGATACCGACCATATCAGGGGACGCAGTTGCTCGATGAACTCGAGCAACTCATGTTCATACACAAAAATGCGGCCATTGCTGCTGGACAGTCTGGCTGGTCAAAGAAGCCACCACCCGATGATTTCTGGGTCACGTTTGGATTTCTGATTGAGCGTCAAACAGGATTCTATCCAAACAGATGGAAACGCGCGAAAGGTGCTGTAGACCTATTCAATAGGATTGTAGAGGATCGAACAGATATCGGATCAATGAGGTCAGCAAGTGAGGCTCAACTGCAACGTGCAGTAGAACTGTATGAGGACTACGCTCACGAATTAGAGGTTCAGCGGTGTGTGGATTTTGCACACATGGAATATAGGTTCCTCAGCTTTCTAGACTCGCAGCAAGGCTCACTGTTCCTGCGAGGTGACGGGACGTCGGCAAGACCCGGCGTTTCCCATGTGCTAGTTGACGAGTATCAAGACACGAATCCGATCCAAGAGATGATCTACTTCAAGCTGGCATCACGAACGCCACATAACTTGTCGGTTGTTGGAGATGATGAGCAAGCGCTTTACAGATTTCGTGGAGGAGACGTTCGGTGCATACTGAGCTTCGAGGCAGCTATGAAGAACTACTTCAAGGTAGACGTTGCTAAGGTGTTCCTGAACACTAACTACAGGTCACCCGGGGAGATAGTGGATTTCTACAATCACCTTATGCTTTCCTGCCGGTCGACCAGACTACTAAGGGAGTTCGTGGGCAAGCCTAGCATTCAGGCCGTGAGAGGGCGCGGCGGCGACTATCCGGCTCTTGATATCATCAGGGGAGCCACAATGAGGGACACCGCTCTGGAACTAGCCGGGCTTGTGCGAGCCCTCAGAAAAAAGGGCATGATAACTGAATACGCTGATTGCGCCCTCCTCATGCGATCTACGCGAGAACGCAGACCCAACGGCAACTTGAGTGAAGCCGGTGAATATGCCAGAGCATTACGCGAAGAAAGTGTCCCGGTATACAACCCCCGCAGTCGGGCGATGCTAGAAGAACCAGAGGTTCAACTCACATTGGGCGCTCTGCTGGAAGCTCTCGACTCTACTGATAGGTTCAGAGAATTCTCGCAGAACCAACGTTTTCAGAATATGATCATGCAAGAATGGCGCGACTCTTTCAAGAGCGTCGAAACAAGCTCTGCTCTAAGCAAGTACGTTGCCGCTGTGAGAGCTGCCATTCGTGGCATGCCAACCTCCAGGATGTTGGACATCGAGCTGCTCGAGATATTCTACAATCTGGTCAGCCAAGACCCTTTGCGTCAAGCTCAGGATGACCCAGAACAGACCCTCCGATTGTCCCTGCTATCAAGTGTTCTCGAATCATATGGTGCAGTCTACGGTTCCAAACTCACCACTGACACCAATTTCAGAGGCGAGCTCAATATCCAATGGAAGCGTAACTTCTACTACTCGTTTCTAGACCTTTTGATATCGGAAGGTATGAATGACTTTGAGGACAGGGAAGAGTCGCTTCCGAGAGGTCGCCTCCCCATCATGACTTTTCACCAATCAAAAGGGCTCGAATTTCCAATAGTCTTTGTAGGTAGCCTAGCTGTGACCCAAGATAGCGTTCGATGGCATGCACAGTCAAAAGAGTATGCACTCGAGGACTTGTTGAAGCCATACCGAACGTCACTCGGCGGCCACGAATTGCCCCCGTCCGATGCGTACGAACGTGCAGAGCAGGACACGATCAGGCTTTACTACGTAGCTTACTCACGAGCCCAGGATGTGCTATTTCTCCTCCTCAACGACGAGTCAATTAAGGGCAGTTTGCTGACCATTACACCCGAAATGCAAGGAGTCGTCGTTCGCTCAGATGGTGAAAGTCGCGCACACGAGACGAAGATGCGAAGGCGATTGTGATGACGCATGCGATTGATGAACGGTTCTCTTCTCTTCGGATAGGCTCAGCAAAAAAGGAGCCTATCAAGAGGCTGTATAGTGTTTCAAGTGACGTCCTGAGTTTCAGAAGATGTCAACGTCAGTACGGAATGTACAGGTTGCGTCGCTATCGACCCGCTAAGACAATACAGTTCTTTTTCGGGACGGTCATTCATCAGACACTCGACTTCGCTCACGAGCACTATCTTGGAAGGTTAGATGGCTCGACAAAAGGCACGGTTCCCACGGACATAGAGATCGAATCGTATTTTGTGGCAGCCGAGTCGTCTCTGAGAACCAGAGGCATTGTTCCTTTCAATAGGGCTCAAAGGCAATCTGCTTTGAATCTTTTGAAACGATTCAATAGATACTATGGTCCCAAATTGTACCCGAGAGTCCAAGACACTGAATGCAGACTGCAGATTGATGTCGGCAAGTTCGTCTTGCAAGGGGTAGTTGATGTCCTCCTGAAATCATCGTCACCAACTTCAGGTCTTGGGATCTGGGACTACAAAGGGACAGAGCTTCCGATAGGCGAGAGAATGCGCAGTGTGATGCGAGATTATGAACTCCAAATGCGCATCTATTCACTACTTTACTCCGAGAAGTATGGTGATGAGCCTGAAGAGGCGGTCCTGGTGTTCTTGAATGAGTTGAAATCTGACCCACCAACCCAGAACGAGGAACGTCGCGCGTTCTTTCGAATGAAGGTCGATCCAGAAGACCGAGAAAAAGCGCTCGAAGAGTTCACCGAGAGCGTTGAACAGATCGAGAGGGAACGAACCAAGGATGGGATACGTTGGGGGCCTCCTCCGATCGAACAAGTCCCGGAGAGACATACTTGTGATGCGTGCGATTTCCGATGGGGTTGCAGTTCTGCGGTTACAGCATACAGGTACGCGCCTTGGATTCCGCGGACCATTTAGTTTCAGCTACCTCACGGGCTTAAAGCCGCTCGCCCACTAGTTATCAGAACATGACTTCACACTACGCCAGAGTCCAAACAGCCCGAAGCTCCTCCCATTGTGAGATCTGTGGAGCAACGCTGGAAAAACCACACTACTCCTTCGGTGGATATCCGATAACATGCAGAGATTGCTCTGGAGAGCCGATAATTCCGCTTAGGCGATAGCGTGACTAGCGCGTCGCACCCAAGACAGAACCTGTGGACGGCCGGGCCTCCTCATAGTCCGCTTGAGCTGCGATTGTCGCTCCACAGGCACTGCAAGTTTTCGCATTTCTCATGTTCCGGTTTCCGCAGCTGGGGCAGGGGAGGCGGTCGGGCTTTGCTTCGATCAGGAAGAATGTCCGCGTGTCCGTCTGGATCCTTGCTGGCACATCGAGCGGGTTCGCGTAGTGTATTACCTTGGTAGTCCGTCCATCCGTGAAGGTAGCCGTCATTTCCCTAGGGTCTGTCCCGAACTGTGCTACGAGAGTCCGTCTACGCTCCTCGGCTGTCGCCTGAGCCGATTCGGGAGGAGGTTTTGTCTCGTTCGTCTCACTAGCCATAGAGTGCAGTAGGACGAGTTGTTCGTATAGCTGTTTTGGGCTGGCTTTGAGAAAGATCGGTATTGTCGCGAGCGTTTCTGCTTAGATTGGTGCCAAGGGGTCATGGCACCGAGGGAGATCCTGCGCGAGTAAGGAATATGCGCACACGCGAGCCTAACGTGCACTCAAGAGTCCATCTGTAACATGACATGCCACACATGTTCGATTGTCCTCAGCACTCGTCAGATTCGCAACTCTCGTACCATCCGCCATCATTGATTCTGTGACTATGTTTCCTGTACAGGTAATCTTGGTGCTCCAGAATGTAGTGTTCCTTGAGAAGACACACGACGTTGTGGTCCAAGATGCTTTTCGTATCCCCATTCGTCCAACTGTGGAATACTAGTGTTGAGTCGCCGTTGAATGGATCAATAGGCATTCGTGCTCTAACGATGCCGTCTGTTACAAGTTCCTGGAAGAACTTGTCTTTGGTCCAGCCTCTGCCCTTGAAGGGCTGGATCTCTTCCACGTAGATAGAATCAACTCCGAGGTAGCTCCTCAGCCCATAATACTCGAAGTGTTTGTTGAAGGCATGCACACGTGGATGACGCTCCATGTGAGAGATCGTTTCTCTCTTGAATTATGCAACGTCATTGGCTCCGGGGTCTCGGTGGATCTGGAATATCTGGTCACCAATAATGATACCAACGCAGCAGATGTCCATTTTCTGGTACTCGTTCCATCCTGTTGGAGTTCTAATGTTCTCTGTGATCTCGACATCGACGATGGGTCTGGTACATTGGATACTATGACCGAAGTCCCGCTCAACGTGTAGAAGCCGAGTCTTCATGGTATCTCCCCATGAAATCGGGCAAGTTTCATTTGACACAGGCCCGCAAGTCCTGATGCCGTAATATCAGATTTAGAGCTTCTGATCAGGTGATCCAGAACTTGCACGCCAATGCATTACAGGCGAGATTGAGGCAAACCGTGACTTAACGAAATGGCGTGTCTCCTATATTATGTGTCGATCTGTTCTACGTGACTGTGCCCGTCCTGTGCTAGTGTGATTCGGAATCGCGTGTCTGCGGCCTCCAGCAACTCCGGATGGTGATCAACTATTATCAACTGAGGGACCCGCCTTAGATTTTCCAGAACGGTGACTAGTTCTCCTCGTCGGTTTTCGTCTAGGTGTGTTGTTGGTTCATCGAGAATGAGGAAATCCAGTTGACTGAGCACTTCGCTCAAAGCCAATAGGAACGACATGCTTGCGAGAACCTGTTGACCACCGCTAAGCCTGTTTGCATGCCTCTCGTGTCCTGCACGTGTGACGAGGAACTCGTAATCTTCGGTAAGCTGGAAGCTCTCAATCTCTGCGCCACCGTAGAGGCGTTTCAGATAGTCGTTTGCACTTTGCGTAATTCTCGAGACGAAGCTTCTTCTCACCGCTGGCTGTATCTCGCGCAGTGCGGTTCTGATTGTTTGGAGCAGAGCGATCTTCTTCTCATCGAGCTTGATCTCCGGCTTCAGCTTCTCAAGCTGAGACGCCGCCTCCTCTGCGTCAGTAACGCGTTTCTTCTGAGGGTTAAGATGGTACTCGTCATATCGCCTCATTTCATCCCCTAAATCTCGAACCTGTTTTGAGAGGGTCTGGAGTTTCTGCTTGAGTGAGCGGGCCTGATTTGCCACTTCTTCGTCTGACAATGGAGGTTCAGCGTGAAGGAGTGTCCTCAGCTCGTCTACGAGTTTGTTCTTCTGCTGCGAGAATTGAGTTTTGGAGGCTGTAGCGTTCTCTAGTTCCTGTCGTTGTGTGACCAGTTGCTCCACGAGCAGCACTGCGCCTCTGACCTTATCATAGGTAGATCGAACATCTTGCAATCTCTTTTTGTACTTGTCAGTCAGAATTCTCTCGGTCTCGAGTCTTTTGCCGAGTTCTGCGATCTTGGCCTGAAGGTCTTTCAGTACTTTCTGTTCTTCCGTGACATGTTTGCCCCATTGATCTCTGCTCAACATGGTGCCGCACTTGTCACACTGGATTTGGGGCTGTTCGCCCTTGCCTTCCAAGTAATTCTGAACTGTGGCAATCTGGGCCGCGGTAGTCTTCTTCTCGTCTTCTGCAAGACCGATCTGTGAGTGTGTAGCAGCTGATTGTTCTAAGCTCCCGGTGTAGCTTTCATTGAGGGTGTCCTCTTCTACCTTCAAACCACGAAGATTTGAATTCATCAATCCAAGGTAGGCCGCAGTCTCCGCGGATGTTAGCTTCTCGACCTTACCGCAATCTTCTGATGAGAGCAAGTTCTGCAACTTTGACATGAGCGTCTGAATCTGCATTATGGTACTCTGCGCGCTGGCGTTTGCGTTCCTGAAACCCTCCTCGACGGCGTCAAGTTCCGATAGGGTTTCAATGTTCTGTTTGGACGTCTGCTCGAGTTCGCCAAGTTCCTTCGTTGCCCGCCCGAGCTGCTCCTGCTTGCTTTGCCGTTCCTGAGCCATCTTCTCGAGGCTTGCTTTCTCTTCGCCGAGTTTGGATGCGACTGCCTCGAGGCCGCTCTTTGTTTGAAGTTTGGCTTGTTTTCTGGACCCTATCTGTTGGATCGGCCCTTCTTGGCGACCGAGTTCCAAGTAGGTGTTCTCGAGTTGAGATATTCTGAAGAGTTTGTCGAGGGAGTTCTTCCGTTCTTGAGTCTCTTCGAGTGTGGCCGCGAACTTCCCCTGTGCGACGTGGATTACGTGCCTGAAGACTGACGGATCAACCCCAAGTGTTAGTAGCGTTTTCTGGACTGCCTCGGGCTTCTCGACGGTTTCTCCTGTATCCAGGTTCGTGAAAGAACATTCGTGGTCCGCTCCTAAGCTTGCGTTGCGGGTGAGCGTTCGATGAATCCTGTAGTTCTGTCCTGATCGTGGTTCAAGGTAGTCCAGTATGACTTCTGCTGTTTCGGCATCATCTGCGATGAGTTCAGAAAGGGTTGTTCCAGGCACTTCCCCCATGAAGGCGAAGTCCAATGCTAGCAGGATGTTCGTCTTTCCTGAACCTGTGGCACCAATTATCGCGTTCTTTCCGCTTCCGAACTCTATTGAACTGTCTTCATGCGTGGCGAAGTTAAGAAGCCTGATCTGTCTAATCATCTGGCTGCCACCCATCAATTTCGGATAGGGCTTCTTGATGCGTAGTCTTGGTCTTTCGAGCGTAGAGTTCGATGAGTTTGGTTGCGATACGTGTTGCTTTCTCAGCGTTCTGTGCTAGTGTGGACTTGAAATACTGATTCAGAGGCTGCGCAATGTCAGATCCTTCCGCAATCTCGAGTTGAACTTGTGGCATGTTGAAGTCAAGGAGCGGGTAATCCAGAAAGAGCAGCTTCTCCCTGAGCGACATGATCTCCGGAACGTTGATGTCGGTTCTAGATGTGGAAGGATGCAATGTGCCTTTCAGGACTGGACGTATGATTCCCGAATTGGAGATGTTCTGTGAGATTGCCATTTTTGCTCCTTCAACCACCCCGGGTGCTGTGGCGTCGTCGAATCTGACCTGAATATTCCTCACGTCTCTGGTCGGCAACGTCTGGAATTGTGCGTTGATGATTTCTCCTGTAACTTCCACTAGGTAGTACCCATGTTCGATGGGTTCTCGTTGCTCTTCTGTCAGCTTTGTTCCGTCGTAACTGTAGGTTATTGTTGGCGCGTCAGCGAAGCTGATGACCTCCGGGGAACCAGGGTTGAATATTTGGAGGTCCTTGTGTTCCCATCTTCTATGGTTGTGTCCCAACGCAACGTAGTCGACGTACCTTTGCGACAGGAGGTCACCTATCGTCTTCGTGTCGACGGTGGGACCTACCATCCGCGGCATCTCCGATACCGTTCCATGCATGAGGAGGATGCTGAAGTCGGCGTCCCCGCTCATGTGTTTGCGTAGCTCTTGCAGGGTCTCCTCTTGTTCTCGGCCGTGGTCTCCCAGACCATAGACTGAGATTCTCTTCCCCTGTCTAGTCTCGATGTTCACGGCTGGGGTCTGGTCTGTATCGACTCTCCTAGCTAGACTCAATCTCGATTCGAGGAGCTGAAGCACGTCGCCGCCGGCTTTGTCGAAGTACGATTCGGACTTGTCGTGCGATCCCACCGTGATGATGAATGGTATTCCCGCCTGCTTGAGTCTTGGAAGTTCCAGTAGGATTCTGCTCCAAGCGGCTGTTGGCGGATGAGGGCGATTGACGAGGTCTCCTGCATGGATTACGAAATCGACCTGACGTTCAATCGCGGCGTCAATGATTAACTCGAAAGCCTTCCCATAAGCTGAAATCTGGATGCTCTCTCGTCTGCCGATTGCCGGCCAATTGAGCCCTAAGTGTGTGTCAGCCAAGTGAATGAATTTGAAGTCAGGCTTCATCCTGCTAGTAGATGTCAACGTAGTTCCCCGCTGAAGCTATCGGCTCGGCTGGCGGCTGCTCCTCCGGTTCATTCAACCTGTCCACCATGACGGGTCTAACTTGGATTTCCAGCTTTTTCATGTATTCTGGGAGCTGAATGTCTAACTGTTCTGCAGTGACATGTTCGACTAACGTGCCCGAGAGTGATCTGATCCGGTTCAACACGCGGTCAAATTGTGGGTGACCGTTGAAGGTTGACAGGTTGGCTACAATGACCAATTTCTCCCGTGCACGGCTCAGAGCCACGTTCAGCCGGTTAGAATCCAGTGTGAACCCGACCTCCTTTCCAGGATTCGCACGGACAAGATCGAGTATTACGACGTCTCTCTCCTGACCCTGGAAACTATCAACCGTTCCAACATCCACTGAGTCGCTGAGAGTTGCGGAGAGCAGTCGCTGCTGCTCCTTGTAGGGCGTAATCACACCAATCTGACCCGACACCAGCCCAGCGGAGCTCAGAGAAGCGACGAGGAGAGAATCGACTTTCAGGTTCGCCTGATTCAAGATACTGTAGCCCCGGCGTTCCTCCACGCTTTCGACATCGACCACGGCAATTGGGACAGTCGGGTCTAGCGTCTTGTCCAGGTGTGGTATCCCTGTCCCCTGATTCAGTGGAGGAATTTGAGGTCTTGCCGCTATGATTGGCGACGATAGCAGGCTGCCATCGTAAAAGACATCATTGATGAGGTCGCAGATCTGCCTCTGCATCCTGTATTGGACTCTGAGATTGGTCACGAGGTCTTGGCTGCGACCATGCCTGTTCGACGTATCCAGAGCGACTTCTAAGAGGCTGCTCACTCGCCTATTCATATGTGAGACTGGCGGGAGCTGTTTGTTATCGCCGATTACAACTGCCCTGTCAGCTTGGACGAGCGCGGAGAATGCATCTTGCATTCTGATTTGACTCGACTCCTCAAATAGAACTACGTCAAACCGTCCAGCCTTGACCAAGTCCAATGATGCACTGCTGCAAGTCGTCAGGACGGCTGCGGCAGTCCTCATCTTCTCAACCGCCGCGAGTGCCCGATCCTCCTCATTCGTGACCAAGTTGATTAGCGCGACCTCCATCGCGCGCTCTCTGATCTTGTACCAGTTTCCGAATCTGATCTCGAACCGGTGACCCAGGTCTAGAAGCCGCTCCACAATATTGTCAACTGCAGTGTTTGTGACTGAAACGGCCAAGGCGCGTTTTCCTTCTCTCGCAAGCTGCACCAATGTCTCAACTATGACAGCTGTCTTGCCAGTTCCCGGCGGTCCAAGAATCACTGCAAAATCCGGAGCACTCAGCGCCGTTGTCACAGCATGACGTTGTTCCTCATTGAGATCCTCAGCAAATTCAAAATCGAGCTGCCTGGTGACCGGCCCTGGCGCTTCAATCCCCAAGACTCGCCTAGTCAGCTCGCCAGTTCTTCCCGTGGCTCGATGAACCGCGTCTATTGATCTCAGTTGACGGCTCGTCAGGTCAACGTCATAGTGGTCAACGGTGACTCCCTCACTGGCTAGGCCGAGGGGCAAGTCGCCATACGGGGTGACCGTGAGACTGTTCCCGCTCAGGGCTGATACTTCGCCTGTGAAACTCGGCGTCCGTAATGGGTCTCCTCCGCTGACGATGACAGTGTCTCCCGGAAGGAAGTTGCTGATGCCTACGCTCTTCACAAGTCGGACGCTGCGCGACTGCAGTTCGGATATCAGAAATCCACTTTCGGCGTATCCTAGTTGGACTCTGGCATCTAGCGGCAGAATCTTGCTTCTCCACTTCCAGACCTGAGTGAGGCCCTTCTCTTCCAGGGTCTCCATCCGCAACCGCCAGAGGTATCTCCTGATATGTTGTGGCTGAACGTCGTGGAAGTAGTAGTTGCATGCATCGTGGACAGGGCAGACTTCGCAAACCTGGGGAATAGGTCTGGCTCGTGCCTTCGCGTCTTCGTAAATCTGCTGTATCGTCGAGATCCCCTCAAGGAGCCTGTTCCGTCTGCTCTCGGTCATTCGCACGTTGACAATGTCGTCTGTGGACATGACTTTGATTGTGAAATCTGCATGAGGGTAGAGCTGTTCTAGGAGAAGTTGATAACCACAGGCCTGTAGCTTGTTCGTCTCACTGACTCTTGAACCACCGTAGCTCTTGAACTCGCGTATCTCGACCCGCGGCGGGTCATCATACACTCTGTACTCATCCGGGATACCTTGTAGCGGAAGATCGAGGTTGATAATATGATGACCAGCCACAATTCTGTCAGGTTGCTCATATCCCTGATGAATCTCATTTGCCAGATGACGCGAGAAGCTCCGGAGTTTGTCGAGGACTGCGTTTCGACCCTCCGATGCGCGTATCCGCGCGTCGGCGAAAAGCCTCCATGAATCCTCGATCTTGCTGTTTGCGGCTTCCAGCCATCTCTCATACACCTGTTGAGCAATATCATCGACAGGTAAGGTTGGGTCCACTAGGTTCACGACGTTGGCCTCAATACGACCGAGTTCAGCAAGCGCAGAGTGAGTGACCGTGCCAATAGCAAATCCGGGGTTGTATTCCCCAGACGCTCCGTAGATCAGTTTGAGAAGAGCGCTGCGCGGGCACGTCGCAGCTCCGGCAACTTCAACAACCGTCGGAACAAACGGACGCCTAGGTATCGCTCGTTCTAGCTCAACCAAGAGAGCCTGCGAGCGCCTCAACATTGCCGAATCACCTCAGAGACTAAGTCTCGAAGGAAATACGATTTTCCATCAAGCGCATGGACAAGGCGAACCACTGAGACAAAACGGCTTCAATCTCCAAGACCAATCACAAGGACGTGTTTGCATGGCGGTCATCTTGGGATAGACCCGACAGTACAACGTGAACTGGACTCGAGCATCGCAGACGGCGGCATCCGTGTCTTGCGCCGAAAGTCATAAATCGCTACCTTCCCGAAGCCAGAAGCGCGGTCCGGATCATTGGATCTTCTGGAGATCGGGTCGACCCCGTTAGCTCTGTCCGTCAATAGAGGATTGGAATGAGTACAGCTTGACCTATCTGTACCTCGACATCGAAACTGTGCCTGACTTTGAATCGAGTGAAGAGTACCTAGCTTCAAGGAGCATGATCGAGAATGGCAAATTGACTCCTCAATCCAACAGCTCACTGTACTACAGAGTGACCATGGGAGCACTCAATCCTCATCAGGGAAAAACGATTGCAATAGCATATTCGATCGGCGATGAAGATCTTCAGATTCTCGAGGAATGGGTATCTAGCGAACGCGAGACCCTGCAGAAATTCTACGATGTTCTTGACAAGGCAACCAGAGAGTCCTGGAAGTCTAAGACGCATTTGACTTACGTGGGATTCAACATCCTTCATTTTGATATCCCGTTTCTCTTCTGTAGAATGCAGTACCATGAAATCCGCACTTCCAGCAGTGGTCACGACCCAATCTGGCTGTATAGGAAACTGTTCTGGCCATCAGTAGACCTCTTGCAGATGCACCTTCACCTTAACCACTGCGTGTGCGAAGGACTCAACCACGACGCAGTATGTTGTGCTTACGGACTACCGATCAAGGACATACACGGAGATGTCATCAAGGACCTGTACTATCAGCGAGAATATCAGAAGATTGAAAAGTACATCCGAGATGAGTTTCTCCACCGCGATATCCTCGAGAGGATCCTCACTGAGGGTATTGTGGATGCAGAAAGGTTCAGATCGAGTGTCGATGACATAAAAAAGAGGAAAGCCGATTCGCAGATTCGAAGATGACGTGACAGGGCGACCATGTGGACCTAACTGGTGTCCCGCAGTAATTTCATGACAGCGAGACCTGCCATTGTGCGCCTAGGCTGCTGATGCAGCCGACTAGGCCGATGACCGCAAGCCATGGCGAAACCACCCCAAAGGCGTTTACGAGGATCACGACGCTGCCTCATAGGGGGATGATCTGCATACGTCGTAACTCCACATCTCGATATCCGTGATAGCGACATCATCCAAATTGCTACCTAAGAGGATCAACGACCCCCCCTGTCAGCTTCCGATGTTGATCGTCTGGCCTAGCTGGACACGCCTCACGTTACGGTGCAAGTTTCCAAACCGCTTTGGCTTCTCCGTATGAATCGGGATTAAACACTTGGGCTTGATAGTCTGCATCATGTGCCTTAGGTCGCTGGCATTCGCGTGTCCGGAAGAATGAAAATGAAACTTGGTGAGTCCGAAGAAGTCAAGCCAGTTGTTTAGTCTCTCGACGTCGATCTCCTGTTCCTCGTTGTGCGGTTCCGATGTTGATTCGATGTATATGCTTCCAGCTTTCGGTTTCATATCTATGAGTTCGTTGATGTCGAAGAACCCCATGCATGCCATGATCTTGCTCTGGTTCTTCTGGACATAGTCCGACTGGACGGCGTTTGGAAGAGAGAGGAATTCACGCTCCCATGTTCTGTAATCGACGTCGCGGTATGTTCCGCTCCCCTTTCTTTCGACGTAGACCAGAATAGAGGGATCATCAATTGGCGGCAGCAGATCCCTGAGTGGCTGGACTTCACGGAGTTGATTGATGAGATAAGCGTCTTGTTTCATTATGAGGAGTTTTCTTCCAAGCTCCTTGGCGATACTATGGAAAGTTGATAGCCGGAATACGTCTCGAGGGGCAAAGTCTGCAACTATGAGGCCTTTGCATTTGCCCGCGGTCTGCAGGGATTTGGTCTTCACGTCATTCTCTGAACTTGTATTAGTCTCGTCCACCCTTGTCCCTTCGCATAACATCACTTCGGGCTTCTGTTCTGCAATCTTCTCTATGGAACCTCGTGTGTGGGAACCAAGGGGGCCGTGGAACCTGAGGTCACCTGTGTACAGTAAGGTCGAGTCGGAGCACTCCAGCAGGAATGCGGTCGCTCCAGCAACAGAGTGGTCGACTGGGTAGGAATGCACTGTTATGGAGCCGACTTTGAATCTCGATTCACCATCAAACGTCTTGAATATTCTTGGAGTTGCTTCCATCCGCGGGTTCGTCAAGGGACGAGGCTTGAAATCGTAAAGTTCGGTCTCAATGTTTCTCTGACCCGTTTCCGTCAGAACCTTAGCATACAAGGCTGTGATTTGGCTGGTATAGACTGGGACTCTCTCGTCTAGGAAGGAGATGTTGGCAGAATGATCGTAATGTATGTGGGAGAGTAGGACACCGTCGAGGTAGGGCTCAGAGGCGCTTTTCCTACCAATCATTTCCAGCAGGTCTTTTCGATAGAATTCAAGCTGATCAGGAACTAGGCCAAGCGTCAGCACGTCAATCAGGCCGGCAGAACTGCGCGGTTTCAGGTACTCTTCGAAGTATTTCCTTCGGACTGAGAATCTCATTCCAAAGTCCAGAAGCAGGCGCGTGCCCTTGTCCTCGACTAGGAAGCAGTTGCCCCCGATCTCGTCTATCCCGCCAAGAAAGGTGACTGTTGTCAACAGTCATCCCAGTCATTCGACAACGCGTGCGCTTCTGTCATGGCTGGATCTGCCCCGTTTTCGTGAGGCGCACTGATTGGAATTCATACCTGTCCTTGCGTATGGCCGCCTGAATACTTGATTGTACCCGGCGTATCTCGCTGTTAGTGGTCTGCTCGTCTACGAACACTATTCGCTTGACTTTCTGGTGAAGGTTCATTCCGTCGAAGATTACGAAGTCAAGGGGATCAAAAATGGCCTTTACGTCCTGCGGATAGTATCCCAGAGGAGTGAAGACTGGGTCAGCCTGCCTGAGCATCTTGGGGAGATGCACTCTCCTGGATCGTTCAACAGTTTTTCTCCGAATCTCCTGCAGCGTCTCCTGTAACTTCATCCGTTCTTCTTCGGCCTCCTCCTCCTCATCTTGTAGGTTGTCGAACCAATCCTTCGAGAATCTGCGTTTGTATGAGATCTTTATGTCACTGAGGCGGAAGAGCGCTTGGCAATGTGGGCATATCCCGAATATGATCCTCTGAGTCTCGAAGAATCCGGCCAGATTGCCTATTTGGTGCATCCAGCTCAACCTCTAGACCGGCTTCTGGTAGGTATTCCACTCGACTCTTTTTTCGTCCACTGCATTCTTGATCTGTTGCTGGTGGGGATTCAACCCGGATTGTCCTGTCTTGATGTCTATGATCTGGATTGATTCTACCATTCCCTTCTTGGTCAGTCCTTCGAAGATTATGTAGTCAACGGGTTCAAAGAGTGGGCGGCAATCATGACAATCGAATCTGAAACCGGGCAGAGCTGGAGCGATCTTCTCGAGAACCTTGCCGACGTTCACGTCGATCACGCCGCGTTTCGACCTCTGTCTGGTCTGCTGCTTTCTTTTCGTGAGATCGTTCTGTGCTTCTATGATTTTGCGTTTCCACTGTTCGACAGCACTGAGCGCCTGTGTGGCCGTAGGCTTACGATAGAAGAGATCGGCCTTGAAGAGCGGGAACGTTTCACCGCAGCTAGGGCATTCTCCGTACAACTTCTTGTCAGAGGTCAACTTGTCGAGAACATCTTGCTGTGACAAGGGCAGAATCGATATCTCTATCCGCTTAGGATGCATAAGCGATTTGTGATTCGATTGATCAGGACAAGCGATGTGTCGCAGTAGGTGGCATCACATCGAATTACCCCATCTTCCTAGAAGTAAGACCGCAGTCCGGGGTGGTAATGGGGGGAGAATCACGCAAACTCGTTCCGTCATCATGAGTAGATATCGGTCTTGTCTGTAGGCATCCGAAGTTGATACCGATCTGGATGTCCAAACGATTCCCAGACGGAGTGTTCTGCAAATGCCTGATTTGTGGCCGCGAAACATATCGTCTACTATCGGTGCAAACAATGCGGTGCGCACGTCCCAATGTCGGAGTAGCCTCACATGACGAGCAGCGGAGACGGGCTAGCCGGCTCCAAGACATGACGCATTGCTTGAGGTGACATCTTGCTTTGGGTTCGCTAGCCAGATGTACCGAGCCAGTTCTAGGACACGTTTTCCACGTTCTAGAAGTTCTCCTCGTTTCAAACCGGCAAACACTACTTTCCCGCTAGCAAAGATCAAGATGGATGCTCCTTCTAGTTCCTTTGCGTAGTAGATTGCTCCCGAAAACTGTTCTGGCTCGTAGATGACGTTTGGCAGCTCTGTTGCCAGCCTTTCGATGTCGATCGTGTGACCGATGTCTCCAGTTGCCACGATGTTCTGAAGCTTGACATTGATTCGCGCCTTGGTGACTAGTCCAATCTCTGCAAGTCTCTTCGCTGCGTAGTTCAGGTCGTGTTTGGCATCCTTGTAGCTCTTCGTTCCAGCGCTGATCATCTTACCCGTTGAGAAGATGGAAATTTTTGCCCTCGTTCTGTTATCCTTCAGGTAGGCGCACCGATAGATTGCTGTGTTGTAGAGAAAGCCAGGAACATAGACGAGTCTTTCAAGATTCACAAACTGACCCAGCTCGGCAGTCGCGACCACGTTGACCACATTGAGCTTTGGAAGTAGTCTTTGCAACGCCACAAGTCCCCATGGATGACTGCGTCAGACGAGCATGATGGGCAACCGACCGAGAGTTATCTAGCATAATAAGGATTGTTGGGTGTAGGGGCCGTCGTGCGTCGGTTCGCTCTGCCCATCCGTCCGACACGCCAAGCTTGCATGACACGTACTTTGTCATCAAATAAGCTCATATTACCACAACTCGAAAGTAGGTCTTTGATGTAGAATCATTACAGAGCCCGCACTAGTTGGTCTCTTTGAGCAAGGTAGCTGAGTCCGTACGTAACGGTCTCGAACAAGTTGACACCCAAGAACTCGCCAAAGCGATACTGAGACACGCTTCCGCATCGACGAAAGAGGAAGAACTCAAGATAAGAGTCGAAGCGACGCTCCGGCCCATTCTCGAGAAATTGGGTATCCAATGGGCGTCCTATGAGCACGGACACCGAATCTCTGGAGGCAGGAAGGACGCACTATACGGACACGTCATCCTAGAATACAAGTCGCCAGGCAAGTTGGACAGTAAGATTGAGTTTACGAAGGCAAAGGAGCAGGTCAAGGAATACATACATGAGCAATCCACAGATAAGCGAGATTACTCCAAGTATTTCGGTGTCATCATAGACGGTTACAAGATTTCATTTTTGCGGTTTAGAAGTGGACAATGGGAGGAGCAAGACCAACCGCTTAGCGTCAATAAGGAAACTGTCAGAACGCTCCTTAGAGCAATCAGAGGCTTACGTCTCAAGATAATTGAGCCCGCAACTCTCGTTGCCGATTTCGGACCAGGAGACTTAAGCAGGAAGATCATCGAGCTACTCTACGACAGTCTGCGAGAACCTGACTCCAAGAGAACGCAAATGCTCTTTGAGGACTGGAAGAGAGTTTTCTCTCAAGTATGTTCCTATGCTCCAGAAAAGTTGTCTGCACTCGTCGAGTACTACGGGCTCAAGCAACGCAACATAGACATTGAGAAGTTGATGTTTTGCATACACACCTACTACACTTTACTTATGAAACTCATTACCTCTGAAGTGATCTCCTACTTCAATCCTATGTTTGGATCTTTTCTTGAGAGAATCGAGACTGCCTATCACACGAAACTGGATGACATGAAGAAGGAGCTGGAGGAACTGGAGGAGGGCGGGATCATAGCCCAGCTCGGCATACGGAACCTCCTAGAGGCTGATTACTTCGCATGGTATCTTGACGAATGGAGCAAGGGAATTGCCGTAGCAATCATGCTCATTGTGGAACAACTGAAAGAATACGACCCCGCAACTTCAGAACTGTATCCTGAACGAGTCAAGGACCTTTTCAAGAGGCTGTATCAAAATCTCGTTCCTCGAAAAGTACGACATGACCTAGGTGAATACTTCACCCCTGATTGGTTAGCCGATTTAGTCTTAGACGAAGTAGGCTATGACGGGAACCCCGAAAAGAGAGTTCTAGACCCTGCATGTGGATCGGGAACGTTCTTGGTGCTAGCAATCGGCAGGGTGAAGGCGTGGGCGGAAAAAGAGTTCTATCCTGACAAGAAAGAGCTGCTTCGAAGAATCACGAGCAATGTAATTGGAATCGATCTTAATCCGCTTGCGATCCTGGCAGCCAAAGCGAACTACATTTTGGCCTTAGGCGAACTCAACAGACTCTTACCAGGACTGAACGTTGACATCCCGGTCTACCTAGCCGATTCGATCCTTGTGAGTAGGAAACAAAGCTTCACAGGCGAACTAGAGGTCTATCTGAGAACAGCGGTTGGAGACTTCGTCTTTCCGAACGAAATTATCGACAGCAATCATCTCCCAAAGGCTCTGTCGATGATTGAAACAGGGATGAGGGGCGAGTACACCAAGGACCAGTTTCATGAGCTAATGGCCACCCAGTTGAAAGGGCTGAAATCCAGCACCATAGATTCTCTCACACAACTCTTCGTGTTCATGCGAAGGTTGGAGCGAGAAGGAAAGAACAGAATCTGGACGCGACTACTCAAGAACTCCTTTGCCCCACTACTCATGGGCAAATTTGATTTCGTTGTGGGTAACCCGCCCTGGATAAATTGGGAGAATCTGCCTGAGAAGTATCGAGACGATACGAAAACGCTGTGGAACAGCTATGGCCTACTGGAGAGGACTGAAGGAGCAAGTCTCGGGAAAGTAAAGCGAGATATGGCAATGCTCTTCACAGTGCGCTGCCTCGATAGATATGTTACAGAAAAGGGGCGATTTGCCTTCCTCATACCTTTCACAACCTACAAGAGTCAATCCGGCGCAGGATTTCGAAGGTTTCTGGCAAATGGCCTGCACAATGAAGTCAAGAGAATCGATTGCAACGTAACGAAAATTCACGACCTCGTTACCTTATACCCCTTCGAGGGCGCGACAAATAGAACATCCATGGTAGTCATTCAGAAGGACAACAAAAGCCAGTTCCCAATTCCCTGCACGATGTGGCACAACCGGAGAAGCACAGGAATCAATCAAGAGGAGAGACTCCACGATGTGAAGATCGGTACCGACCAGTTCCAGATGATTCTTGCTCCGATAGTCAAAGGGAAGCCGGAATCTCCTTGGATGATAACGACGGAGAAAGCCCTAAGAGTAATGCAAAAAGTTCTGAGACCATCTGAATATCGTGCATATGCCGGAGTGTACACTGCACTTAACGGTGTCTACTGGATTGATATTGTTTCACATCAACCATCACAAATTGTTGTTCAGAATCTGTCTCAAATAGGGAAAAAGAAGGTCACACAAACCAAGCGAGTGGTCGAGCCAGATCTCATCTATCCACTAATCCAGGGCAGGAATGTGAAGAAATGGTATTCCTCACCCGAGAACCACAAGATAATCGTTCCACACAACCCGAAGAATGGCGATCCGCTAGACGAAAGAACTATGAAGGTTCGTTTCTCGAAGACTTACGAACTTCTCCTTTCCTTCAAGAAGGACCTAGAAGGCAGGGCAATTCACAAGCTGTGGGGCAAAGGCAAGCCGTTCTACTCGTTGTATGACATCGGCGAATACACATTCACACCTTATCGAGTTGCCTGGAAAGAGATAGCCGGCAAGATATCAGGGAAGGGCTTGTTTTCCGTAGCCGTAATTGGGCCGTGGCATGACAGAATCCTGAAGGAGAAAGTGGTAGTGCCAGATCACAAGCTGATGTTCGTGCCTTGCGCAAATGAGGATGAGGCTCATTTTGTCGCCTCCGTGTTGAACTCGTCCATCGCTCAGCTTGCAGTTACCAGCTACACAATCGAAACAATGATGGACACGCACATCACGAATCATGTCTACGTTCCAAGATACGATGCAAAGAACGAAGCGCACGCAAGACTTTCGGGGCTGTCACAACGAGCACATGAAATTGCCAGAAGATACTATGAGCGACAGGATTCAGCCGCTCAGGATGAACTGAGGAGGGTTGAGGACGAAATCGACAAGACCTGTGCCACGTTGTATGAGATTTCGAACGACGAGTTGGATGAGATCAGGAAGACTTTGCGAATCCTCACAGAGGGAGAAACTGAAGAGCCAGCAGATGAAACAGGTATTCTCGAAGACGAGGAATAGCAGAGTAGGTGTGTTCGAGTCATAGACCGACGCTGTTTCCAAGGCTTAGGCTTGTCAGTTTTGTTGCTACGAAGCGGGAAACGAGTATTGCTTGAGCTGCCTAGGGCGACAGAGGAATCAACGGAAAGCTTAGACAGTGTAGCTGAAGCTTCGATACTCGAAGAACCTGTGTAGTCTAGGCAGCGCTTGGTTCGCGTTCTCCTCCCAACGGGGAGGGAAGAGTTATGTCCCCTTGGGGATAGACCCGCTGCTGTGCATATAGGTGGGAATTCACGGTCCTGACGACGATGCCTCATGCATGGCCAAGGTGACGAGACCCTCGCAGTGAGATCCTAGCGCTGATTAGCTACCTTGATTCGAGAAATCTGATGATATAATTCGCGCGTCATGTATCGTCCCGCCATTGTTACAGATTTTCCAAGCTTCAGAGCGACTGGATACTTCCTCGCATCCTCTAGCACGAGTACAAGCATTCTCTTGTCTCTCCTGTTTCCAACATAATCCTCGAATTCGGATTGTGTCAGAAACAGGCGATTACCATAGACTGCCACTATCTCAGATACTGGCAGCATATCTATGCGGACTATTCTTGCCTCTCCCACAATCTCCTCGTTGCCTCTAGATTCGTACAGAAACAGCCTGCTCCCAGACTGCAACCTGACAGGAATTCTTTCTTTGCCAAAGAACTTTACAAATACCGTCTTACCCTGATTAAGAAACCGTTCTGCGTGCTGGGGGAGAAGCGGAAAGATAATACCAAGTATTTGAGATGAATCGTCTTTGCCCATTAGGACTGTCATCGCCGGAGAAGTTCAACATAGATTGTTATATGAATTCGATTGCCACGACCTTCAATCGTTGGCCGTTGAATGTGACTCTCTTCCGGCTTGTGTGTGCGCACCATCCTACCCACACACAATTCAGACGAAACGACGAACGACGACGGTTCAAATCACGACGCTTGCACGAATACTTGGACATACAACGAGGATCGTCCTTCTCGCGTGCTCCACCGGCTGGAGAAGAGAATGTTTGGAGGCTCTTCATCCGATCCAAGATGACCGATCCTCAGGTATCACCTTTAGAAGACCAGATTTGGGGAGTCGAGATTCGGCGTAGATGATCGCAAGCTTGTTTGTGCGATCTCGATTCTCTTCAAACTTCAGTTGGAGTCTTTCTGGCAACCGATCGATCATCGGCAGCATGCCAGAGTCAGTGAAGTCTTTCCTTCTCACGAAGAAGTGGTCAGCAATTCCGAGAAGGGTGAAACGCCGAGTAGCGTGGCGCTGAAGCTGAACAAGTTGACTCCGAACGTTGCCCGCATAATGAGTAACCTGAACAGGATGGGTGTCCTTGAATCAGAACGCATGGGCAAGAGGAAGCTCTACAGTGTCCCCGAAACCAAACGAAACGAGATCAAGGCAATAATCAAACAGGCAGTCGTTGACGGAGTTTCCGATGCGCGCTCTCGTCTAACAGAAAGCTTCTACCAAAACTCGCTCTACACCAGCCTAACGACCTTGGCCCCCGACGGGTGGAAGGTTTCCACCAACGTCAAGCTGCAGTCAGGTGCCGCCATGCTCAATCTCGACCTCACCATCGCCGACGACAAGGGACGAGTTGCCGGCGTGGAACTGAATATGGGGCCACCCGGACAACACCTCTACGCTCTAATTGGAAAAGCACTAGTATCCGGCACAAAACAGCTGGAAGTACTGATACTTGTTTTGCTTGCGACCCACGCAAGAGACTACGACTTCCTCAGACAGATCAGGTCAGCAAGTTCTCGGCCTCGTTTCGGCGTTATTCTGAGAGAAATGCCGGTTGGATCTGAAACCGCTTTCGCCGAGGGAGTTGCGAAAGAGATCATAAACACCATTAGAAGTTCTCGATAGGCGCATCCTGATGCACTCTCCTTCATGTTCGAAGGAGCATCCAAAGTCTCAAATCCCGAAAGAGCGATACAGTCCGTTTGCTCTCTGGGATTCACTGCTTTCCCGTCTGGATCTCGCTGATTATTCATGCTCACGAGAGGGCCGAGGAAGGGCGCGATGACAGCAAGTGCCTACAGTGAGGAGAGAAGGTAACCGTCAATGTCTGCTGCTATGCAGATCCATAGGGCAATCGTGGGAGCACTTCAAGCAGCCGGCGCGTTAACGCGTACGCAAAAGGTGCGGACAAGACAGGTCGCAAACGCGATTGGACAAACGCTCGAAGACACCCGGTCAGCACTGAAAGAGCTGCATTCGGCAGGTGTCGTGGGCAAGCATCCGAGCAGAACGAATCCTCGACCGTTCCTGATTAAGCTGGTACGAGGCGTACCAACGCGTCCCAACTTTCCCTCGGATGCACTTCATATTCTCGGCCTCTCAAAGAGGAATGCGAAAGCTGCGGCAATCGTAGGTAACATTCCTGTCCAAGGACTGGTCATGTCTGACCCTCACGATAGAAGGACGTTCAATGACATGGTTGAGCAACTCATTCAGGCCGGCTTCGACGGCAAGCTAGGAACGTACGAGTTTGTTGCCGGAAGCTATTATTGGTGGCTTCTTCCGGGGTGGGTTCGACAACTCAGTAATTACATCCGGCAGCGACGCAGAGCTAAACCTAGAGTCAGCAAGATCGCAACGAAGAGAACCAAGACTCGAAGAGGGAAGCATCCTCCTCCATAGGGCGACCATATCATGGAGTTCCTGGATGTGCTCATCGGGTTCGGGCTCAACACGGTACTGGCCTCCCTTGTTCCGACCGCAATTGCAGGAATTGTCATCAAGATCCAGAGGCGTCGGCGTGCGTATCCAAGAGGAACGGAGGGAGAGAAAGAACTCGCAAGAGACTGCAATGTCTGGCTGGTCGGACTGAACTTACTCTTCTTAGTATGGTCCTACATTTCTGGGACTGCTGTTGACGCATTCTCCGTAAGAGTCCTAGCTGTGGCGCTTTTTGTCTACGTATTCTACGACCGCCCTAAGCGGCTCATCGCCTTACCTGAGTCTGTGTTAGCCGTTCTCAAATGGATAGGCGAAACTGGCGATCAATGGTTGGAACGAATCCCCGGATATCAGGGACTGAAACAACTACTGCTCACCCCCAGATGGGCCAAGGGAGCAAGCAATTACTGGTTCTCTGGAAAAGAGATACCTACCATGAAGAAGGGACAACAACTTCTTTTAGCTCAGACGCAGTTCACTTGTCATTCATGTGGTAGTACGAGAGACTACACCCACTTGGGTGATGCTATGCAGGATGGTAGAGGTCAAGTGCTCTATTTTTGTGACAAGAAACAATGCAGAATAGAGGCGCGGAACCTCTACAGTAAGGAATTGATGTCATGGCGAAGAAAGTCGGGGGTTTTCGTCTCATGACAAGCTCTTTTGAAGTTGCTTTGGAGCGGCTGAAGAACATACAGCAGAGCCAGAGGATCAACGAGAGGATGGATGAGATCGTCCAAGACCTAGATGAAGCCGGGCTTCCACATTCGAAACTGAAACTGCGCGACTGGAGGTCAGCGACGTTCGAGCCACCTGGCAAGCCTCTGCTATTCACGAGAATCCGAGGGAGTCCGGACAGTCTTGAGACCGATGCCATGTATCTGGCAACGTATGCGCAAGTCAGAACTAGTATCGAAGAATACAGTCTGGACGATGACCTCAAGTCTGCTGTTGCAGCTGTTGCCGCAGACGAAGTCGTGCCAGAAAGTAGAGTTGAAGACTCCGGACTTTTCCTAAAAGAAGTGCATGCCCTCCACAGAAAGGAAATCGAGAAGATTCGTCAGAAGGTTGTACATGAAGATCTTTCTATTGCAACGGTCCTGAGATTCGTGGCAAGGGCCAACCCACAGCTTACGGTTACGCAAGGCAATCGTGCCTTCCTCTATGCGCTAGAAGACTACGAAAGAATAGCCGAGAGAGCAGTTCAGAAATCGGAGTTCCTAGAGGTTTTGAAGAGCTGGGGGAAGCTGGATATCGAATCGCTTGAGGGAATGTATTCAAAACTCATGGCTCTAGTCCTAAGATACCCAGGCAGGAGTGCGACGGAATATCATCAGAGGCGCTTGGGATTCACTGAGGTTGACCGAGCATCCGCCGCCACATGGGAAGAACTGAATTCCCTGGTCGATCTGGGGTACCTCAAGCTCGACGCAAAGAGACGCTACTGGCCGAACTCTGCGTTCATCAAGAAGCGGCACGGAATAAGGCCGCCAAGGATGGCTACTCTGGAGGACTGGACGCACTAGGGACCGACGGGCCGATAGTGACCCTAGGAGTCCTGTGGATCGGGATGAGAACTAACGCGAGATTTCTCGCAACCTCCGGAATTCTTGGATCGTGTTTAAGTGTCGGCGCATGAGTCCTTGAGAGCAGCGAGGGAGCCCGCCGCTGGAAATCCCCTACCGCCAATGTTCAAACGGAAATTTCCGGCCGCCGAAGCCTCAACTGTGGGTAACCCCAAATTACCCGCCGATTAGGCTCCGTCTCTAAACTCCTCTTTGTCTGCTTTTGATTAGGACTGTGGTGTTGTAGACGATTACTCTGGTCATGAGTTCGAGTTTCTGGTGGTCTCTTCTGTTGGATGTGAGTCGGTGGCCTAGGGTTCGTTTGATTGCTGAGAAGGCTGTCTCGGCCATGGATCGTGTGTGGTAGTGTTTCATCCATCCGGGTCTGTTTCGCCTGTAGGATCGTATCATGCGTTTCCATGCGGGTGGGCCGATGGGCTTTTCGGGGCTGTGTCTTCTTGGTTTGAGGTAGGGTGTTGCTCCTTTTGCTTCGATTAGCATGCAGTTTCTGTGGGAGAGGTATCCTGTGTCGCCTGAGACGGTTTCTATGTCGTCTAGGCTTTCGAGTAGGGTGCCGAGTTGTGTTGTGTCGCCGACTGTGCCTGTGGTGACTTCCATGCTTGGAATAGCCTTGTAGAGTAGGCCTACGGCTGCGTGGAGCTTCAGGTATTCTCTCCTGGACTCGTTTCTGCGCCATGAGTGGTATGCTTTGGGGCTGAAGCCTGTGGCGTCTACGGCTATGCGTTTCTCCGTTTTTTGAAAAGCTGGTTGACTTCATGGTTCAGCTGTTTCAGGTAGGGTTCGTGGAGTTTGGTCATGGTGCGCCATATTGTGTTGTGGTCGGGCGTCTCGGTCATTCCGCATTCTAGGCAGGTTTGCTTGTTCTCTTTGAGGTATATCTCTGCGTCGCGGTATGTGAGGCCGTACCGCTCCTTCACGAGTAGAGCCATGATTCTGCTCGTTGGGTCGAATGGAGGTCTACCGGTACGCTTCCTCCGCCATGTTGGCGGAGCCTTGTCCAGAACGCCTCTCACAGTCGAGAGGAATTCTCGAAGAGTGATCCCTTCGATGGTTAACAGCCCAAGTCAACCGTTCAGAACCAAGCATCTAATATAGTTTAGAGACAGAGCCGCCGATTACCCAGAACGTACCGAAAACAGCGAAAAGAAGGGTGCGAAGGTGGTGCGGCCGCCGGGATTTGGATATTGGTTGTAGGGTTCAATTTCATGACAATACTCAGCTCAGCTTCACATCGAAGACACAAACCCGATTAGTCTCCTTTCGCATCAATAGTCGTGTGACACACCATGAATAGTGAGAGTGAAAAGGTACCGCTACTCATGGAAGGTGGCGGGTCCGGAGGAAATCGCACCTCCGACGGTAAATAGCCTGATTTGGAATCTTTTGCGCTGTGACGTCTCCTGTGATGATCCTGTTTAATTGCGTGCGTGTACCTCTAGAGCATACGTAGTTTCCTCGGTGTCTGCCTGGTTCCCACAGGCCTCTTCCGTATGTGATAGACAGTTCTTGGGCGTTCTCTTGTTCTTCCCAGAACTGCAAGAATGACCGTTGTATATCATCGTATATTATCTTGATAATATTGGAGAAGCATCACAATGAGTATGATGATAATATGATAGAACGGTAACATATCTAGATTATCTATGATAATATAGGCTGTTCTTGCAGAACGGCAGGAACGCAGACCTGCAGAACAGCAGAACAAGCAGCAGATATCGCAAGCTTCTGCTGCGATCAGTAACGCGTAAGAGCCCCGTTCCTGCACGAGTAATGTGGAATAAACGGGGTTACCTTCAAATGGATCCGTCTCTGAGGCGTGAAATCGTTGAGTATGTTCGCTATTGTTACGTCGAAGAAGGGGGCATCGTTGTGACCTTGAGAGATCTGCTGGAATACTTCAGGTCACACGCGGAAGTTACTCACAAGTTGAGCCGTTACGCGATCTATACGGCTTTTCCTGACGGAATGAGGCAGATATGTCAGGAGGCAGGCGTACCCGTAATTGAGGAACGGTACCGGTTGGCGGCTGGGCCAGGCGTGAAATGGAAGACCGCGAAACCGTCCAGCGGAAAGGGAATAGGCGGTGGTGCGGCCGACCTGGAGAAGGCTGTGTTCGCGGAGCTGCGCAAAGGGGTTCAGCCTGTCGAGATTGTGGAGCAAGTATTACGACTTGCCAAGATTTTCAAACAAGCTTAACGCCGCTCCATCACACAGACGCGAGGGACCTCGACGCCGAGTAAACACACAACTTGAGGCAAACGGTCTCGCGCGTCGTCTTTCACGCCGTTTTTTTGTGTGGATCTCTTGGTGTGGGGATCGGAATTTGAACCCTCATGAGTGATCTTGTGCGTGTGGGTCTGGTGGTGCGCACCACCACCAAAAAGATAACGAAACGACGACGAACGACGTCTCAGATTCCAAGCGTGAAGAGCACTGACTCTATCAGAACGTACAAGAATAGTCCGCGGTAAGCTAAGCTCCCTAACCATGTCCAAAAGCGCCTGAGGAGCTATTCAGTTGCGTATGACTAATCAATCCGTAACATTATGTTGGGTATGGGCCTGATTCACTTGTCGCGAGTAGGGGAAGCTGCGACTAAAGAGCAGCGACGGTTGGCGGCGATAATGTTCACCGACATGGTCGGCTATACCGCCCTCGGGCAAAGGAACGAATCACTCTCACTAGCCCTAGTTGAGGAGCAGAGGAAGCTGATCAGGCCTATCCTCGCTCGCCACAATGGAAGAGAGATCAAAACCATCGGCGACGCTTTCCTTGTGGAGTTCCTGAGCGCTCTGGACGCTGTGAGATGCGCCTATGATATCCAGAGGGCAGTCAGGGAGTTCAACATCTCTCTACCTGAGGAACGGAGAGTTCACCTCAGGGTGGGTGTTCATCTCGGCGACGTCGTGGAATCGGGTGGAGATATTTCCGGCGATGCGGTCAATGTGGCTTCCAGGATAGAGCCGCTTGCTGAGGATGGAGGCGTCTGCGTCACACGCCAAGTCTATGATCACGTCCAAAACAAATTCGAACTCAAACTGGTGAGTCTCGGAGTCAAACCTCTGAAGAACGTGAGCACGCCGATAGAAGTCTACAAGCTGGTGATGCCCTGGGAGCAAGCTGGGGTCTCATCTCGTCCCGAGTCGTCTGCAAACAGAGTCGCAGTCCTTCCCTTCGCTAACATGAGCCCAGATCCCGCAGATGAGTACTTCGCGGACGGCATGACTGAGGAGCTGATTGACAGGCTTGCCCAAGTGAAGAGTCTGAAGGTCATAGCTCGAACGTCTGTGATGAAGTACAAGGGCTCTCAGAAGGGAGCCTTGGAGGTGGGAA
>Ga0208039_1000373_pt1 | contig 33390 bp, 34 predicted proteins | sample June2015DPH_20_1_2_FD_184722 | JGI IMG/M metagenome (GOLD analysis project Ga0208039, IMG submission 184722) | Peatland microbial communities from SPRUCE experiment site at the Marcell Experimental Forest, Minnesota, USA - June2015DPH_20_150... | ecosystem: Environmental > Terrestrial > Soil >... | reverse complement strand
GTTCGGATTGCGTGGGAGGGACGAAAGCAAGAAGCAACGTGGGATACGTCCTTCTGTTTCACCTCGCTAACAAAATCAAAGCAGATCGAAGATTGCGTTCAGTATTGCCCACCGTTGACGTGGAACAGTTCCCGTAATGTAGCTTGAATCGTCAGCCGCACATCAGGCTGACGCATTATTCTTCACCACTTACTATGAGTGAACTTGAGTATCTTGTCTCGAAACGGCCGATCCTTATTCCTGGATTCGTAGGATTGCTGACACGTGAGGAGTTTAGAACCCCAGCAAGAAGAAATCAAATCATTACGGAAGGTCGGCACACAGAAGTCCTCAGGAATGTACTCCTCCAAATCAAGAATGAACACCCAGATCGATTCTCCGCTCTGAATTCCATCATCGAGCGCTATTTTGGGGTATACCTATCAAACCTCAGTTTCTCGCAGGAAAACGATCAATTCATTACAGCCGACTACAAACAGGCGTCAGCAGACCTCGACCTAGTATCCGGTGGAAGTGGATTCCTTCAAATCCTTCAGCTTCTTACATTCTTCTACTTTGTGAATCCTGATATCGTCTTGCTTGACGAGCCAGATGCTCATCTACACTCTAGCCTTCAGAAAGTGCTTCTTGAATTGCTGCAGGAGATAAGCAGAGAGCAAGGCATCCAATTCATAATCGCGACCCATTCGAAAGAGTTGATCAATAATGCTGATCCTGAGATGATTGTCACAATTTCCAGTGGTGAGGATAGGGCACAGCGATTGTCGTCTTATACTAGCGTATTAGAGACTCTGAAAGGAATTGGTGCGGTTGATAACGTCGACGTTGCTTTGCTGGTGAAGAACAAGAAATGCCTGTTTGTGGAAGATAGCACGCAGGCTGAGACGCTGAAGCGAATATCGCGCCTGTTGAACAAGAAACTGTTCGAAGGAGATAGCCAGCTGGTAGTGGTTGTTCGCGGAGGAGCGAGTGTGACGAGGTACTATGATGATCTTCCCATGTTACGTCAATTTCTGGGCACTCAGATTAAGTCACTTTCCGTTATGGATGGCGACTATGCTACTGACGACATGAAGCAAGAGATTGCGAAGGAGTCTGAAAGCAAAGGTGTGGCTCTCCATATCCTGAGAAAGTCAGAGATTGAGAACTACTTACTTAACATCAATCTCATGAGTCGTGTAGCGACAGTCCGTTCGAAAGCTAGAGGGGGACCTGAGATAACGCCCGCTGAATTGAATTCGATTCTGGAACAAGCGTTGGATGACACCAAATTGGCCATGACTGACCAGATCGCTCAGCAATTTAGCAATTGGCATAGATGGAAGGGTGATCCCATTTCTCTCAGCACAGCGAACGAGAAGGCTAGGGCATATGCTGAAGGCAAATGGTCAACCATTGATGATAAGATGACGATCTGCCAAGGAAAGGAGGTCTTGGCGCACATCAATAGCGTCCTCCAACCCAGACACCATGTCAGTCTCTCTATTGCTGCCCTTCTCGCAGAATTGACAATAAGCGAAGTTGACACTGAATTGAAAGAGCTCACCAACAAGATAGAGGGACTGTGGAACTCCTAGCGCCTACTTTTCTTCTGCAAGTTGAACCTTCAGTCCATAACGCAACAAAAAACTCTTAACCGAAGGGGCAATGCGTAGGAGCCTTCATTCGAACTGTCGTGCGTCGTCTAGATATTGTGTGTGCTCATCTTGGTGCGAGCGTCCGAATTTGAACGCTCGTCGTTGGGGGTAATTTTGGTGGTGGGTCAGCTGGTGCGCACTTCCTACCCCACATCTTAGGGCTTCTTCTGGAATAGCTCTGTTGTTCTAGGTATTCTGTAAATCTCTAAGAATGCGCCATGGTCGGGACAGAACCTTCCTGGTGGTGGGGGATTGAAGATTCTCCCATCTTTGGGACATTTGCCGACGATGACTCTCCTTCTCAGTTCACGTTTCAATTCAGCATCAGTTTTCACTTTGAGGCATATGCTGTAGAGGGGACCTAGCCTGGCGATTGCTATGAGAAACTCTTGATCTGTCGGTGGAATGTGCGCTACAGCTATCTCAAGCACAGGTGAAACTGGCGTCCATTTCTTGCCGTCAACCTTCCTCAGTTCTCTTCCTTCGCTAGCGAGGCTATTCGTCAGCCTGAAGATTTCCCTAGTTGAGGCTTCGTCAATCCTGTTTGATTGTGCTCTGAACTTCTCATGGTAGTCGGGTGTCTGCAGGGGATGGTGAGGCTTCTCCTTGGCCCAAACGATTGTGCTAAAATCATCTGGCAGTCCTCTCATGTAACTCAAGAATTCGTCTTCTTGCGTAGTGTGATAGGGCGTCAGCAAGTTCTGCATCTTTTCGACACTTCGTATTGTGCTGCAAATCAAGCCGACACGTATGGTGCCATCTTCGAGAGAGAAGTAGATGTTTGGATCGGGCCTGTTTCGAGCTTCCTGGAGACTTCGCTCCTCATGTTTCGGTATGAGAAGCCAATTTTCCTCAGATACCCACTTCTTGATTTCAGAATCCTTCTCAGGGTGCGGGACTAGATCTCCGAGAGCTTGCGCAGCGAGCCTATACCAGTAAACGTATTTCGCCTTCTCAGCCCGCCGCATCCTCATCTCGCCAGAAACTTGCCGAATTGATCCTGTCTTCTGTAGACAAGGAATATCGGGCCTCGGATTCAATAGCCTTTCCCGGATGCGTCGGAAGAGCCGAGAACATACGCCTATCTTGGCAGGCTATGCTTGTTTCTCTACGAGCGATCTCCTCGTAAACGCTGCAGTTTCCAGCGAGAGGGCAAGTCGGTGAAGATCTATTAGCACTGAACAATCATGAAGATGAATAGGTCCTCGGCATGCCAAAGATCAAACCTTGGATTCCGGGGCTGATCGACAACCTCGCGGGCTCCAACCTGATTAGACACGCGTGCATTCAGCATAGGAATAGACTCGCTCTCATTATGCTTGACAGCGGATTGGAGATCGCTTTCAAGAATTTTCTGGAGTTTGAGAAGAAATTCAACATACCCAAAGGTGCAATAAGAGAACGTGAGCAGCTTCACAAAATCGCAAAGAAGCACACAGGTTTCGATAAAGAGGTCTGGGAGCGCATAGACTTCTTCTACAAGCTGCGCTGCGATCTCTACCATGAAGAATCAGAGAAGACTCTGACAGACTCTCTACTTGAGGAGTTCCACGAGCTAGTGGAGTTTGTACTAGACCAGCTGTTCGGGATAGAGTCAAGAAAGCTAATTCCAGCGATTGAGGAGATGCTACCGGAAGTACAGATCGAAGCTAGAATCCCTGTCAATCAGATCAAGGAGAAGATTAACATCATTGTGGCTGCCGTCAGGGAATCTCAACCCAAGGATGCTCAGGAGATACAGGTAGCCCTAAAGAAGATGGGATATAGGGGCGAGTTGTCTGTTGGAATGATCAACGACAACCTAAAGCATTGGTATCCGTACCTTTTCTACTATGACACGAATACCCAAACGTGGAAGCTCTCGGATGAAGGCGAGAGAAGGTACGAAGCGATAAGGAAATCTGTTTCATCTTAGAGACAATCATAGGGGCGATTCGATGAGTCGGGAGAACTCAACCGTCGAAGTGATCGTATGCCTAGAATCACCGCGTCTAAAGATTTCTGTCACGCGAAAGTGCTTGCTTAGGGAGGCAGACAAGACAATAAGTTCAATTCTGAACGAGCTTAGCAAGTCTGAGAAGAAGCTGCCAAATTGGGCTAAGGCGACTGCGACACCAGCGGTAAAGGAGACCGCTACAACACCTAAGCTGGTTCAGAAGGAAGATCCTCTGGAAAAGATTGCCCTTCGACTCGACATGCCTGGGGACAAGCTTCGAAGTGCCAGCTTGTTCGGAGTGAAAGCGGGCAAGGTTCAGATTCTCAGAACGCAGAAGTTTGCTGCTTCAGAAGCCCTCATGGCGATCTGCTTCGTTTCAGAGATAGGGGTGGGAAGGCCCGCGCTTTCATACGAGGATCTAAAAGAAGCATTCGAAGAAAGCCGCGTCAGATCAAAGAGTCCGCTGTACATGATCATATCTAATCTTGGAAACTTGGGATACATAGACAAGAAACGCTACGATTCTCAGCAAGAGGTTGTTCTAACCGCGAAAGGAGAAACCAAAGTCAGAGAGGCAATCACCAAGGCTTTGGTCTAGCCAGAGTTCAGACCTCGTTGCCGCACTACGTCAGTTCTTGTAGCCTCTCAACCAAGTTCTCTTTTCGGTCGTACATCTCCTCCTCAAAGAACGAGATGAGTTTGTTGATCATTCGCTCGTAGGGTGCTACGAGGTCTCGAGTGAGCAGGTATTCAACGAACTCGTGGGCGCTCACCAGATCCAAGGCGACCCTGCCAGCTGAGCCCCTTTCTCATCAGCGCGGCCGTCAGGGTCTGAATCGTCGTTCTTTCGTTATTGTGTGTGTGGGTAGGCTGGTGCGAGCATCGTAATTTGAACCGTCGTTTTAGGGGTATTTTGTGTGTGTGCGCACCGAAGGAAAGCAGTATAAATGTGCCACAGGGTTTCTGCCACACATGGCAGGTGCAAGGTCAGCCCTAGTCTTCTTCGTCGGAGTGACCGTGGCGCAAGTTGCCACATATTACGTAGCTGGGGTCATAGCGTTTCTTGTGCTGGGTTCGGCTCAGTACTATCCGCCCTCTCCAAATGCGATAAGCTTTCTTCGGGAAGTTCCGCCGCAGTCAGTGATTCTTCCAGCACAGATTTTGCGTGCCCTATTGTTCGGGTTGGTGCTCTATCCTTTCCGTGTGAGAATCCTCGAACTGGGGAGGGTTTGGGGTGGGCCGTCCGCCTCCGCCGTGATATTTGTTGCAGGTTATGTGGCAGCCTCAGGTGGCATCATTGAACGGGCGGTCTACTACACCCCTCTTCCGTTAGGTTTCATCCTCGTCACTGTTACGGAAATACTGATTCAGGCTCTTCTCTTTGGGCAAGTCCTTCTGTATTGGATGAAGAAGTTTAGGTAAGCAATCCGTCGGGAATACGATGGCGTGACTGGTTGTTCTTGGGCATTGTGTGTGGGTTTCTACTATGAAGCACGGTTCGAACCTGCGGTTCAAGTGCAGGTGTAAGAAATGGGTTCGGATTCTCGGGAGGTGAAATCATGGACATTGTTGCAGTTGGTATGACAGCGGTTGCTGGAATGGTTACGTTAGCCGTAGCGTGGGCTTTGATCGCTCTCTATGTGCGTGAGCACCCGACAGTGGAGCGTGAGTTCTACGAGTTGGCTAAAAGAGAGAAAGGTACGAGTTTCAGGGGGTCGAGGAAACGGGAAAGCAACCCGTGAAACCTAAACGAGCGTAATGAACAAAGAGTGTGAAGTAATTTGAGTACTAAACTTGGAAAGCGTATTGTGGCCTTGTTGGGCGGATTGACCTTTGTTGCTTGTATGTCCACGCTTGTTGTGTATGCGGTTCATGGGTGGACTTGGGATTCGCAATTTGCAGGGGGAAGAATTACATTGACTCTGCCTGAGTTTGTAATTGTCATAGTGCTAGTCACATTGCCTGTCGGCATATGTATTGACATGTGGAGAAGCCGGAATCCAACCAAACGAAAGTAAACAGCCCTCCATACCAAACGACAATGACGCGGGAACTTTTGGAGGAAAAGTGGGAACTTTTAGTTTCTCCCGCACGATTTTGGTGGTGGTGGGTAGGCTGGTGCGAGCATCCAAATTTGAACCGTCGATAGGCGTAGTAGTTTGAATTTGTGTGTGTGTGGGTAGCCTGGTGCGACCGTCGTAATTTGAACCCTCATTGGAGTTGATTTGTGTGTGTGTGGGTCAGCTGGTGCGAGCATCGCAAATTGAACCGTCGTTTCGTTTTTTGTGGGTGGTGGTGCGGGTCTCGTGGTGCGGGGGATATAGATAAGAAGGGTTTTTCGTGTCGACGTGGAACCCCGAAAATCGACGTGTAACTCCAACGTGGAACTCTGGTGCGAGTCGCAGTATGCCACGTGGAAGTCTGAGAAGACTATCCGCCAGTCAGATTTCCATGAGAAGGTTTTAGGCGCCTAGTCTCCTCCTCCGCCTCCTCCTTCTTCCTCCTCCTCCTCCGTGAGGGTATCTTCCTCCTCCACGTCAACGCTTCCTCCGGCTCTTCTGCCTACTCCTCTTAGCTGGCTGCAGCGGCCGCTGCTCCACGCCGCACCTCCTGCCTGCTCCTTCTTCCTCCTCCGCCTCCTCCAGGAGGCCAAGTACCCAAGCCAACGCCTAAGGCTCCGTGGGCGTAATCATTCAAAGATTCAGTCTCCTCACCCATCCTTCCAGGATGCTAGCGATCAGTTCTCTGAATCGCCACTAGGTACGCTAGGATCCTTCGATACGTCGGTTACGGGATCATGATGCTGATGTGTGTCCTCAGGCACAGACGAAACTATTACGCCGAATGGCGCACATGCCACTCATAGCCAATGAGAGAACACAAACGTAAGGAGAGACCTAGCCGAAACTAGCCTCCCGAGCTCGACCTTAAGGAAGAACGAGAATGCTCCTGCGTCGCTCCTCTTTATGGCACCACAAATATATAGGGCATGGTACATTTACCTTTGCTTGAGGAAAATTGGTTAGGTTACAGAAACGATTTGCGTACAAGTACAAGGACAAAGAGCACTATAAGCATGTCATCACGATACCGGAGGAGACTGTGAGACATCTAGGCTGGAAAGAAGGACAGGAACTGGAACCACTTGTGGAACGGGGAACTCTTGTAGTAAGGAGAATTGACAAGGATGCAAAGCGCAAGGAGTGACAAGCACAAATCCGCTGATGAGAAGACCAGATATTTCCTTACAATGTTCTACGATGACAGCAGTTCAATAGGAGAAGAAGATGTTCTAAGTCTTCATCGGGAACTGGGAAAAGTCGATTCGCCAAGGGACAAGACAGAGATCATAGTGACTCTGCATTCGACTGGAGGCTTGGCGAGTTCTGCGTACAAAATTGCCAACATGATGAGGAGTAAGTGCGCTGATTTGACGATCATTGTTCCACAGAGCGCCAAGTCAGCTGCAACTCTAATGGCACTCGCGGCTGATAAGATTGTCATGGGTCAAGAATCAGAACTTGGGCCGCTTGACTTGCCAATAGAGCATCCGCTCCAAGAGGGGATATTCCTGTCCGCCCTTGACGGAGTGAATTGTCTTGAATATCTGCCAAGCGTAGCTGCGAACATGGCTTTCAAGCTAGGGCTACGGATCAGGCAGAAAATTGGTCTTTCAAGAAGAGATTCGATTCAGATAGCCGCTGATTTTTCTCGTGGGTTCATGGAGCCTATAGTCGCGCAATTGGATCCGTTGGTCATTAACATGTGTTATAGATCTCTTCACATTGCGGAACAATACGGACGCGAGATTCTCAAGGACGGCATGTTCAAAACAGTGACCGATGCAGGCAAAAAGGCGGAGGAAACGATCCACACATTGGTCTGGGAATATCCAGAGCACGGATTTGCGATTTCCAGCCAAGAGGCGAAAAGGCTTGGCTTGAACGTGGAAGATGCTGAACAGTTTGGAGAATGGGAGCGGATATGGGGGCTTCACATGCAGCTACTTAAGCAGGGCAAGAAAGTAATCCAACTTGTGACGGCAGATGATGCGTCGGCTGAACAAAAGAGTGAGAAGGCATAAGAATGGGAGGGTGGTTGAGTAATGGTGATAGTCATGGGCAAAGAAAAGGGTTTGAAGAGGAAAGATGCATTTGACGATCTCTTTGAGGCTGCACTGAAGAACATTGAAATCAGTCATGATCCCTTGGAGCATGGGCATCCGGTTGCGAAGGGTGACGCAGGGGACCTATTCAGAGGCATAGCAGGCAAGGACTTGAAACCCTTGAAGATAACACCTTGAGTCCACTAATCGCTCTCGCATTTATGGCACCACAATTCTTTAATAGTTCTATGGCACCATAATGTTTGTGGTGCCGTAACCGCTGGCCAATGGAAGGTCGTGGCGAAGGCCCGTTCCCAAGCTGCTCATCTCGGGCCGCAGCATATGCTTGGCAACCCTGATCGTTGTACTACTAGTGGTTACGGCTTCGCCGACAGCCCAAGCCCTGCAACTGGACAAAGACTTCGACGGATACAACATTCATTTCAAGTATCCGAAGGAAGTCAACTTCTTCGTTGACACCGGCGGTGAAGAGCTCGGTACATTGATTGGTCGGCATGTGGCCCACTTTCTATTCGTGGCGTGGGTCACCTCACCTGTTGATCCGAAGGACCTCAGTCCGTACATTGACAAGGTCATCAGCACTATTACCGCGGTACCTGGCTTAGGGAACTTGTCTTTATCGTTCATTCCCGGATCAGAAGGACAGAGTGACGTCGAGAGACATAACGTGACCTATAGGCGTTTGACCGGCATGTTCGGTACCTGGGACGTCGGAGGCGCCGCTGGCGTCTGGTACTGTGACGTGACACACAGGGTGTTCACTCTGGCATCCTTCGACATGACGCAGGGGTTCGAGTTGTTCACGCAATACCTATCCAATTTCAACTGTCACCCCACCACTCCCGGCTTCCCTCTCGAAGCGATCACAGCTGGGTTCGGGCTGGGTTTCGCGGCGATCCTCCTCCAAAGACGACGAAGAACAACTGCCAAGCGGGTCGGAGGCTAGGAAACATGACCTTGGGCGGCACTCTCATTGCCACTCCACGAGCTCCAAAATGGAAGCGAACATTGGCCGCTGTTGCGGCGATCATCATCTTGGGCGTCGGGTTCGGCTACTTGATGTTAGTCGCGAAGAACCCGTCATTCATCCAGGTCTTATTGGTGGCTTTTCTCTGTTCAGTGTTCGCATTAGGGGCACTTTTGTACGCAACATTTGCCTAGCACCCGGAATCGATACGATCCATACCCGACAAGAGAATCAACATGGAAGCAGACACCCGAACGAAACTGACCCCATCCGATGAGATAGCAACGGTATTCGAAGATGTCACCCCCGAGCTATTTGCAGTCGCTGCCGAAATACACGAGTTTGGACATTCAGCTATTCCGTGTGACTTGCAAAATACTACTGAATCTTCCGATATTCCCTGTACGTTTCATCGTCTACGCCAAGGGCTTCGGTCTCTTCTAGCTCGTTAGATTCTTTTCCAATGTAGCGTATTGAATCCGCAAGTAGATGCCGTGGGCGCATAGTACCGTCGCGATGCCCGTTTTCGAATTTGGTTTCAGGGTGGTCGATGTACTCCTCGACCGCTTTGTCCAGCGTTTTCCAATACAGCTCGGTGTTCTCTTCGTACAGCCTGCCACTCTTCGTATCAACGAAGAACTGGTAGGGTGCCTGACCATATTCCGAAGTGAATGGCGTTAATGGAATGATGGGGTTACCGCTTCGGCTTGTCATAGTAAACTGGCCGACCAGAACGAAGTTGTACGGCTTGATCTGCTTCGCCGATCTACCCTTGTTCAGAGCCCCTATTCTTCGAAGAAGGATAGGTGTAGTTATGGCAAGCTTCGATACGGCATACTCATTCGCATACTGCTCTAAGAGCTGTGTCTTTGAGATTCTGCCGTAAGGGTGGCGCAGTATATTACCCCAAAGTTGCTTCTCCCACTCTTCCCTTCTTGTATGGAGCAAGTGTCCAAGCCCATGAGATGACCATTTGACGGGGTCAGGATCGCCTTTAGCGTCAAGGTAGTAGAGGACGTAGCGTTTCGCTGAGATTCCGTAGAACCAGAGATCTCGCAGCTTACCGTTTTCATCGCGGTTCTCCTTTTCAACCTTGAGGAAATCTTCTGCCGGGATTGGGCTGAGTGGTTGAAAGTATTGCTGTAACTTCTTCCAATGAAAGGGAGATACTGCTATGCTATCTGTGTCACAGAAGGCATAGTATCCACCATGTTGAAGCCAAGTTTCAGCCATAGCCAAGAGCAGTCGAGCACCTGAAGCCAGCATCGAAGAGACTATCGGATGGAAGAAGTGCGCGAACTTCTCCTGCTTCGATGCCTTTGTCGTAAATGACTCTAAACCATGTACGTCAACGAGAGATGCTCGATCTTCTGTGTTCACCTCAATGAAGATGCCGTACGACGCGGCATTAGCGATGATCTTCAGTTCCTCTTGAACGATATCTAATGCCTGGTATCCCAGTGAATCCTTTGGCCTCTGATTTCCTTTCTTCTGAATGCACTTCCTCAATTCGCAGAGCTTACGGAATAGGTCTTCTTCTGGGTAAACAGTCTGACCTCCAACAATTTGAATCGGCGAAAGCCCTGTCTGTTTTCCTTGAGGAACGAATTTGATGGCTCTCACAATCTTTGGAGATTTGCCATTGAGGAGTCCAGAAGCAATGACATCGGGCAACCCATACCATAAAGGGCTTGAGCATTTCAGGTGACTGATGCCGATGTTCCATGCCTGCTTGTCTCCATAGTGTGATCGAACCGGTAAGACGTCACCATCAGGTTGAATCTGAACTATTGCGACCATGTTGCGCCAAAGTTCAGGATCTCTCAGGGTTTCCAGATCTGCCCCCTCAACGAGGCGACGAATCTCGGCAGTAGCCTCGACACACTCTATTCTTTCAGCGATCAAGTACGGCCAGAGGTTCATCAGCGAGAATAGGCTTGGATACATGCTTGTGAAGTCCAAGTATCGGACTTTCACGGGCTTCTTGCGTATTCGAACCTCTGATCTTCCACCGTAGAATGTGGTCATCACGTAGCCAAGAACTTCAGGTGGAAAGTTGCGGTTCTGTTCGAGAAACGGTTTGATTCCCATCTGCCTGAGGTATCGTTTGCCTATGCTTGCAGGAGAGTAGGCCCTCTCAGCTGGAAGTGCCAAGTGAAATGATTCGTGTCGTTGAAGCATCTTGAGATAGAGATCGTAGGTTGCGAGTGTGTCGTTGACATTGTAGGCTACGTACTCAGGCGTAGTCTTTCCATGCTCTTCTGTCTCTGTTTTCTGGTGGTTAGTTTGGAAGAGTCTGCATGCCTGTGCAAGGGTTAGCTTCTTGTTAGTCAAGGCGAAGCCGAGAGTTCGCAAATCCAAGAAACGTCCCCTGTAGTGCCGTCTTGGATGACGCTGGTTACGTTTCGATGGCTTGCAGAACTCAATGAAGGCCTTCGTCGAATCAATCGATTTGATGCGTATTGGTGGACGGAAACGGTTCTTGGATAGGGTGAATGCGAAGCCGCCTTTCCATTTGCGTTTGCCAAACCCATGTCTAATGGCTAGACGTGAAAGATCGAATGGTAGGTTGAATCCGACAAGCATCGCACGCGCTTCGTAGACAACGGGATAGAAGACTTCATCTACAAGACGTCCGATAGGGATCAGTTCAGCTTTCAGGTTCTCCATCGGCTGCTCCGCGTACTCTCTGAGGACTTGAATCTCACGTCTCGACAGGCTCTCAGAGTAGAATATGATGAAGCGGTGGAGCTTGTCTGCGACCCAGATGCCGCATGATCCAAAGCGAAGATTCTGGTAAGCATCAATAGTGGTCTCGGTGTCGATAACTGCGACTACGTCTGATGTAGAGGTTTCTTCCTGTTCCTGCGTTAGGTATGCCGGCGATTGTTGGACTGCGTAGGCTCTTAGCGCGATATCTTTGAGTTCAGGCTTCAGGATTTCCACCCTTTCGGGGATTGTTGCGGATATGCCATCCCTGAGAACGGAACTTTTCTGCCAGCCGCTTGAAGCTCGAAACTCCGCTCATCACAAACAGAAGATCGAAGATGTCAGCCCATCCAAAGAAGTAAGATGAGAATCGATAGGCACGGTCTCGGCTATGGATCAGCCAAGCGCGTTGGTGGTCACTAAGATAGTTGTGGCAATCACCGCATACAGTTACGGTGTCAGGAATGTCAGGTTCTCCAACAACTTTCCCTGCGACGTGATGTTGTTCAACGTGGGGATCGGCTTGCGTGGCTCCGGTAGTTCGGCATATCAAGCAGTAATCATGTTCGATGCCTTGCTCAGCATCCTTAACCAGCTTCACCAAGTCCGAAATGTTGAGCTCTGTGAGCTGACCGGTCTCTTCCACTTCAACGATTAGTCTCAGGGCTGTTAGAACTCGGTCAAGCTCCATGCAGACTCACTCGGCGTAGATTTCGAAGAATTCGGGTGTCGGCTCTCGCTGCTTGATGGCCATGACAGCCTTGGGATTGGTTTCCAATGTGTGAGTTCGCCTCTTGGTGTCTTTGAATCGCTTCCTTAGCAGTTCTCTGAGGAATGAGCTCTTTCGAGTTTCTAGGAACTGTTTGACTCGGTTATGGTATTCGCCTATCAATGAAGCAGTCTTGGAGTCGGCTATCTCAACTATGATCTTGCGGCCTTTCTCGTAGATGATCATGGCGCGGGGAATACGATCGAATGGTTTCACTCGCCAGCGGCCGTGGACTCTACGGAACGCATTTGTGTTCCTTCGAATGGTTTCGGGATCTAGACCAACTCGCGTTGCTGCTTCTCGTGGGCTTAGTCTTTCGCGTCGTACCAAAGATAATGCTTCAAGCGATTTCTCTCGTAGGCGTCGCTGTTTTGGAGTCAGTTGCTGGTTGCGTCGCTTCCAGACGGGAACTGTGCGTCTACGCTGCCTGCGTGTTGGGCGTCTTCTTGATGTTCGAGGATGCGAAGCAATCCTTCGGAGTTTCTTGACCATGTGCAAGTGCCTCTCTGGCTACTGCAATTGGCGAGGACTCCAGAGGCCGAACCGTTTCCTGTTCACTTCGTTACGTGAGCTGTGGCACTTGTAGTTTGGACATCTGATTCGATACTTCGTATTCCCTTTGTATATCCACTGGTGTCCACACTTCTCGCAAGTCACCAACACGCCTTGTGCTGCTATTTCGGACATTTTCCAGTCGGAAAGGATAGTGTTCCACATGGCATATATACCATTAAGATACATATTCTTCAGGTATGGATAGTCAATCGAAATCGGAATTACCGATGGCTAAAGTTGGTCGGCCGATCTTGAACCCTCTTCGCGAGGGTGTTCCTTCGAAGATCTGCTTTCTCTGCTACGGTGAACCACTTTCGATGTATGAGGTCTCCATAATTCTCTACGAGCGTCCTATGCCAAACGTTCAGGGCTGGATGAAGAGATTAGTTCGAAGCGGATACTTGGAGCATGTCAAAAGAGAGGTAGTGCACATTCCTGGGCGACGTCCGAAGGGTGATACGGGGTATCAACTGGTAGCTTCTAAAGTAGTAGACGAAATGGATGGAGCGCTGGCCAAGAACACGAATGGCAAGCTGTTCTTCACAGACGATGAAAGAAGAAGTCTCACGGAATTCCTTGACTCTGAGGATGCACGCACGTTCATGGCTGCGATCAGTCCAAGAGACATTGCAAAATTGGATAGGTATGATCTCTGCTCGATCTTCTCGACACTCTTCTGGAATTATGCGTCTAGCTCCAAGAAGAGAATCTCGACTGATTCGCGTGATTTCCTTGCACTTGAAAAGCATGTTAGTGACCCTTCCTTCGTCCGTGTGATCAAGGCAGCAGTAAAGGCACTGAGCCAGCTGGAGCCTCTTCTTGGTTCGGGAATAACGGAAGATGAAGCCCGCAGCTTCGTGAATCGCTTTGTGGCTGAAGGGACCCTGGTCCGTCTAGCTAGGTTTTCGTCAAGGTTCTCGGACTTCATCTCAAAGTGCTCCCCTGAATTCCTAGAGAAGCTTAGCTGGTCCGGTCAGACGGCTCTGCCTAGCATATACCAGTTCATTCGGCTAGGGGTCACACTCCCATCGATAATGAAAGGAATCATGAGAAACCCTGCGGTTCAAGAATTGATCAAAACTGTCGAGAGTGGGGCAGAATGAATTCATTGTATCTTTCAGGTTTTGGATTATCGTTGAGTGCTGACAGAGCTAGGCTACTCGTTAGGGATGGTCTACTAGAGCCTGATGTAGAACCGCAACGATTTGAAGTTCAACCGCGACATGCGAATTTTGGCTCGGTGATAATTGACGGTCACTCTGGTAGCATAACATTGGACGCAATCAAGTGGCTAATGCGCCATGATATACCCCTCTTCATTTTGGATTACGATGGAACTCTCCTCTCCTCAACGTTGCCACGGGAACCCGTGAACGGCCCCCTCAAGATCGCACAGATCGAAACCTACAACAATCCTGAGAAGAGACAACTCATCGCCAAGAAGCTTGTCGAAGCCAAGGCGCGCAGAACTCTAGATGTTGTTGAGTGGCTTCAAACAAGATATGGGGCTGGTGAAAGCATTCAAACCGACCTAGATAGAGAGCTTGAACGACTAGACGAGTGCGCAAGTCTGCCGAGACTCTTGATGGTTGAGGGAAGAATCGCTGATGCTTACTGGCGATACTTGCAGCAGGTCTTGCCCGGTAAGTTCGGTTTCGCTTCTCGCATGCATGAGACACATCAGATGAACGCGTCTGATCCAGTCAATGTTCTGCTCAATTATGGATACGCCATTCTTGAATCGCAATGTCGCAAAGCCTTGAACAGTGTGGGCCTAGAGCCGACAATAGGGTTCCTGCACGAGGCCAGGCAGACGAAGTATCCTCTCGTTTACGATTTGCAGGAGCCCTACCGATGGCTTGTCGATACGACCGTTGTCTCGTCCCTTGAGTGCGAACGGTTCAGCAAGAAGGATTTCTACAGAATGGACAACTACGTTCTGCGACTCAGACCGGAAGCGGTAAAGAAACTTCTAGACGCCTTACGAATCAAGTTCAATTCACCCGTCCGATACAAGGGCAAGCTCTACAGTTGGGACACAGTCATCCGATACAAGGCCCAAGAACTGGCAGACCACATTCTGGGCAGACGAACCCAATTAGGCTTCGATGAGCCAAGCCCGGTTCTGTCAAGGTCCGATTCTGAAGCTGTCAGAAATCGGATACTGTCCATGACGGTAGCTGAGGCCCGGAAGCATGGCATACGCAAGACTACTTTGTGGTATCTCCAACGACGGGCTCACAGCGACAAGCCGTTCAAGATCTACGGCAAGGTTAGGTCAAAGCTTCTAAACGCGAACACTAGCTCGTCATAAGCATGATGTCGCGAAGCGATCGTTCCCTCTCTATGAAATCAGGGCAAAGCGAGAGGAGACGCGCACGGAATCGACGATCGTGGTTGAATTCCGAGGTGTGAGAGACTTCGTGTAGTATTACGTAGTCAGCAAGTTCCCTCGGCAGGGCGGCAATTTGCCAGTTGAAGACTAGTTTTCGGTCACGAGTGCAGTATCCCCATCTCCTCGAATCTCCAACTTGAACCTCTCTGGCACTGAGTCCCAGCGTAGTTGCATAGTAGTTGATTCTTCTTGTCACGTATCTACGGGTTTCGTGTGTCATCCAATCCTTGATGCATTGACGGAGATCGGAGCCGTCACCGAGACCCACGTAGACCGCTCCACCTTTGATGCTTACCCAATTCTGTTTAGCCTTGAGAACCTTCAGTCTGTGCGGTATGCCTCGCAACAGAACGTTTCTTCCATCGAACACTCTCTTGCGGTTCTTCAGTCTCTCGACTTCCCTCTCTATCCATGTACGTTTCTTGTTGAGAAGCTCTCTTGCAGTCACCTTCGATCCTAGAGGTAGCGTGACTTCGAGGCGCATGTGATGCTTGAATCGTATGTGTGCATACTTCGACCTGCCGCGTCTCACGACAAATCTGATTCTTCGCCTTCCTATCTTGAAAGCAGGCATTTCCCTCACCTCAATTGTATCTCTCGATGAAATTCTCCATCTCCTCGCTTAGCCCCATGATCTTCTCAACTTCCAGCGCGTCCCTAAACTTCTCAAAACACTTGTCGAAGACGACTTGCTGAACTTCCTTTGTAACGGATGCTTTTCTCTGCCACCCTTTGAATAGGCGCCCACCAGCTTTCACATCCTTGAGCAGTTCACGCACAAATGGAATGAGCTCAGAGTCCTCAGCCTTCTCGACGTACTTCTTTACGGCATTGAGCAGAGCGAACTCTTCGTCCGTGACATTCATCGCTCGGGCTCGTTCCTCAACCTCAGCCACTTCTTGGACAAGCTGCCGGAGCTCGCTTTCAAGCTGGGATTCATTCTTTATCTTGACGATCCTTTCGAGGCGTCGGCTCAAGGACTCATAGATCGGGTTCCTTTCCAAGTTGATCCGGATGCGGGATTCAAGTGCTGCCTTCATCTCCATGATTCTCTGTCCTTTGGCGAGTTTCTCTCTTTCGAGGCTCTTGAGGTAGTCTCTGTTTATCTCGAATGTTGGGAGTATCTTCTCTAACGTCTGGATGACGAGTTTCTCCTTAATCAGTTCCCTTGTCTTCTCCTCATACTCGGATAAGTCACTGAGTTTCCTGTCCCGGAGTTTGTTGTACGCCTCGTTAACCTCAATCAGCCATGTGTAAGGGTCATCGAAATCAAACAGGTCAGGGTCAGGCGCTATTGTCTCGTACAGCCTGCGAACCTTAGACAGACCCCGCTTGAACTGTTTGAGTGTCTCCTCGTTCTCAATAGCTTTCAAAGCTGCGAAGAGAGAGTCCCTTGAGTCCTCGCGTGTAATTCCAGCGAATATCTTGAGCGTTGCAGTCATGGTCTTCTTGAATTCATCTTTGAGCCGCTTGAGGTCGACCGCGACTCCCTGGATATCGCTCGTCTCGAAATTCAGCGCTTTCACAAGTCGCTTGAATATCCCGACATAGTCGATGATGATGCCTGCTTCCTTCTTCGGATAGGGTCTGTTTGTTCGTGCTATCGCTTGGAGCAGTCTATGGTCGCGCAGAGGTTTGTCAAGGTACATGACCTGCTCGATGGGAGCGTCGAAACCCGTAAGCAACATGTCTGTGACAATTAGAATCCTAGGATTCTCATTCGGCTTCTGGAATTTGACCCTCGCAATCTGCAATTGGTCCTCCTTTGGCATGTTGTATTTGTTCAGCAGCGGATGCATGATATCGTTCGGATTCTTGGTGTAGATGACCGTCGAGTACTCTGGAGGCAGATACTTGTCCAGCGCTTCCTTGTAGAGAGCGCAGCCCTCTCTATCAACGGCAACAAGCTGGGCTTTGAATCGATTCGGCTCCACATGTGTCTTGTAGTGCTCCGCGATATCCTGAGCGATCTTATCGATCCGCTCCTTCGATTTCAGAATGGTTTTGAGAGTTGCGCTCTTGTCAATCACGCGCTGTTGTTCATCATCTGCGAGCCCGGCGGTTTTGTCGAGGAACTCCCTGTCGAGCACTGCCGCTGGTACGTGGAACTTCTCAAGCCTGGGCTCGTAGACTATGCGGACTGTGGCGCCGTCTTCGATTGATTCGCGTATCCCGTACCTGTCAAGGTACTTCTCGCCTGGCGGACAGAAGGTTCTGAATGTGCTCTTGCCCAGCGCTCCTTTCTCGATAGGTGTGCCCGTGAATCCGAAAATGAAGGCATTGGGGAAGGCGCGTCTCATGCGCATGGCGAGCTTTCCATATTGGCTACGGTGAGCCTCGTCAACGAAGACTATCAGATTCTCCTGCTCGCTGAGGACTTCTTCGAAGTCTTCGAATTTCTGGATTGTTGTGATTATCACTTCACGGCTTTCCTGCTTGAGTTTGCTGACCAAGTCTCTTGTGCTTTCGGCTTTGGCAGTGTAGGGGAAATCAACATTCGAAAAGGTGCCCCACAACTGTCCTTCCAGGTCTATCCTATCCACAATGAGCAGGATTGTCGGGTTGTTCAGTTGGCTTGTTTTCTTCAGCTTCCAGGCGGCGAACAGCATAGTGAGTGTCTTGCCGGAACCCTGAAAATGCCAGACCAGCCCCGTCTTGACTTTGCCCGCTAACACCCTCTCGACTATCAGGTTGGCTGCTCTCACCTGCTGGTACATTGCAGCCTTCTTGCGCACTTGTTCGCGTTCCTTCTCAAACACGATGAAGTTGCTGATGACATCTAGGAAGGTTCGCTTACCGAAGAGTGAGAAGACTGCGCTCTTCACAGGGTCGGGGAACTGTTCACTTTTCCATTCGAAGAACTTGTCACGCGCCACCCAATCGTACCTGAGAGTGATTCCATCGGTCACGCATGTGAATGCGAGATACTTGAGAAACTGAGGCGCTTGTTTATCATATCTCTGTATCTGCTCTATTGCGTTATGGTAGTCCACACCTGCCTTCGTTGGCAGCTTAGCTTCGATCACCGCGAGCGGGACACCATTCACCATTAGCACTATGTCGAAACGAACATTCTCATGCCCGGCGAATTTGAATTGGCTAGTGACGACGTAACTGTTGTTCTCAAGACTTCCGAAGTCAATGAGTTTGATGGTTTTCGCTTTCTGTCCCGCTTTCAGAATCAGGCTCCTTTCGCCTTTGAACCATTCGAAGAATTCCTTGTTTCCTGTGATGTCGTTGAGCGGTCTTCGCAGCTGATTGATGACCTTCTCCATGTCTTCGTCGGTTTGGATGACCCCTGGATTTAGTCTCTTCAGAGATTCCTTGAGGGTTGGGAGGTGGAGGGGTTCCTCAACGTCTCTCTTGAGGTCTTCAGGACTGACATACTTCCAGCCGATCTTCTGAAGCCACTCGATTATGGGCTTCTCAACAGTCCTGAACTCAGTATAGACCATTCAGTCCACTTTGACCCTCACTCTGCCAGTGAGCAAGACTTGCATGAGACCCTTCTTGAGTCTCTCTAAGCATAGCCTTACTCGTCTTTCCTTCTCCAGGTTTTGATCTACACTCAAAAGGATCGATGAAATCCTTTGTTGTTCATGAAGAGGTGCGATGTAAATCCTTGTTCTCTTGAATCTCGCAGAAGATACTCCTCTGATCGTCGAGCCCGTCGCAAGTGAATAGTATTCCTTTCTGATTCTCGGATCCTGTAAGATGTATTTGAGAAACTCAGTCGACAAGACTTCTTTGTTCGGTTGGAGTACTACCAGCCGCTGTGCCATTGAGAACCTGAAGTCCTCAGGAACTAGAGCAACCTCTCCTAGAGGACCCTCAGTCGTAAATATGATATCCCCGATTCCTGGAATTCCTCTGCTCATGAACTCCCGATATGTCTTCTCTGAAACATACTTGAGGTCTTCAAACACTATTCTGCCTTCCCTGATGTTGTTTGAGCGGAGATGTGGTATCCCGGAGACAGAGAATTCCGGCGTTCTGCCTCTATAGTCGATTACGTTCACTACCTCCCCTACGTGTTTGATCTCCCACTCCCTTGGCATTGTGCCAATGTCAGTGCTCCCGAATTCATCATGTCCAATTCCTTTCGTCAATAGTTGCTGCATCAGACCCTTCTTGAGTTGCTGAGTCTTCGCGATGATCTCATCAGTCTTATGAATCGCGTCGTCGACGGCAGAAAGAATGGAGGAGATTCTGTCTTGTTCAGCAAGCGAGGGAACAGGAAGCTTGAATGTCCTCAGTTCTGCGGTATTGATGGACGCTTGGTTGACGGCTTTCTTAGCCAGGGACTTGAATCGATTCCTCGTTGTGCCATACTTCAGGTAGTAAATGAGGAAAAGGGGACTAACGCGTTCTGTGTTTGGGCGGATGAGCAGCAGGTTCATTCCATGGATGAGAACTGGGGGCTCACCTCGGTATATCGCAGTCTTTCCGATGTGTTCGACACTGTTTATGTGACTGAACAGGATGTCCCCGACATGCAGCTTGCGGCTTCTAACCTCATCATCGCTTAGTCCATTGACCAAGCCTATTCTTTCGGCGTCTATGGTTTCCGCAGAAATCGTTTCTATGCGTGTTATTGGTATTCCTTCTTTATTGGAAGTTTGTTTGTAGTTGAGTCCGTTTTCTAGACGAGTAATCAGATCGCTAAGGGGTCGTACATGCCATTCTGCAGGTATCTCCCCGACCTCTGTAAGCTCGTAATCCGGTCTACTGGTCATACCCGAGTTCCCTCAGGTAGGCGCTCAACTTTGTTTCGACTACTTGCCTTTCGCCTTCTAGTCTCTTGAGTTCCTGCCAAGTCTGTGAAATGTCAACCTGTTCGTCTTGTTCGAAAACGTCCACGTAGCGGGTGACGCTTAGGTTGAAATCGTTCTGCCTGATCTTGTCGACGGGGACTACGGCGGCATACTTCGCTTGATCCTTGAACTGCTCATAGGTCTCAACAATCCTCTTGATCTGTTCGTCCTTGAACCTGTTCATGTTCTTGAGCTTCTCAAAGTCCTTCCCGGCGTAGATGAAGAGGACTTTGCCCCGTCTGTCCTTCAGTTTGCTTTTGTTCAAGAAGATGAGACAGCCAGGTGCTCCGGTGTTGTAGAATATCTTCTCAGGGAGAGCGACGACACATTCAATGAGGTCTTGTTCGAGAACTTTCTGGCGGATCTTGCCTTCGGCGCCTCCCCTGAAGAGGGCACCTTGGTCTAGGACAACTCCCATCCTTCCAGTTGGTTTGAGGCTCGCAAGCATGTGCTGTATCCACCCCCAATCTGCCGAACTCGCCGGAGTGACGCCGTAGGGGAACCTTCCGAGTCTGTCGTTCTCCATCACGTCTCTGTAGCCGTCTTGGTTCCACATCGGATTCGCGAGAACGAAGTCGAACCTCCTCAGACTGTTGCCTTCGAGTAACCTCGGGTCGGCAAGAGTATCACCCTGGTGGATTTCTGCTTCGAGACCGTGAAGAATGACATTCATTCGCGCAGTGGCGCAGGTCTCCGCGTTAATCTCCTGTCCGAAGAGAAACAGCTTCTTTGGCTCCTTCTTCTTGCTCAGAAGGTGATAATGTGAGACGATAAGCATGCCACCTGTGCCGGCGCAGGGGTCATAGATTTCAGAACCCTCATCCGGATCGAGGATTTCGACCATGACTCTCACGACTTCTCTGGGCGTGTAGAATTCACCCGCTCTAGCGGGAGCTTCCTCGTTGAACTGTTTCAGCAAATACTCGTAGACATTGCCTAACAGGTCCGGCGGAACTTTCTTGTTGCCTAGTTTCTTCTGGCTGAAGTGTTCGATGAGTTTTACAAGTCTGTCCGCTGGAATCTCCTCGGGTTTGTTGAAGTCGGCTCGATTAATCACTCCGTCAAGGTCGGCATTCGCTTTCGCAATCTCGCCGAGTATGTCATTGAGCTTTCCGCCTACGTCCTTAGTCTCCTTCCTGATGTCATCCCATAGGCAGCCTTTTGTGATGTTTGCAAGCTTGTGGACGAAGCTCTCTCTTGCCACTTTCTCGCTCTTGTACTTCCGAAGCGCTTCTTCATACTCTTCTTGGTAGACATCCGACAGTCTCTTGAAGAACAGGAGGGGGAGAATGTAGCTGCTGTATCTTTCAGGCTTGACTGCGCCCCGGAGTATGTCTGCTGCCTTCCAAAGCCAAGTCTCAAGTTCCTGCTGGCTGAGCTCTTCTTCCACAAGCTTCCGTTGTACTGTCATTGGCATCCCCCGATGGGAAGAACTAACCACGTCAATGGAAAACGTAGCCTTGTGCCCCTATTTAGGTTCCGTCATGAGTCTGACAAATGAGAAAGAGGGTTGACTGGAGTGTAACGTGTTCTCGTTTCGGCTGGTTCTCGATGTGGGCGACTCCATGTCGGAGGGTGGAGTCGCCGTCGCTATGCATGGAGGAATGGCTGATGATGGAATTGAGGGAAGAGAGAAGAAGTAGGAGGACCAGCTTCGGATGCATGATGAGTGTAGTTGCTGGTATTCCATTCAGGCAGCTAGCCCGGAATCCAGGCGTAGGCGCCTAGGAAGAGGTTAGTTAGGCTGACTAGGTAGGCAGCCTGAATGGGCCTGGATAGGCGTGGATGAATCGTAGAAGGCGGAGGAGGAAGATTCAGCTGAATCAGAAACTGCCCAGAATTGGAATAATTGAGCACAAAAAGGAAGAAGAATCTACGCTAAAGACCAGGGATATCTTGACAATCTTCTTCTTTCTTCTTCATTCTGCGCTGGAATGAAGATTCTAGCTTCATCTTTCTCAGTGGTGGATGATGATTCTTCTTGGATTCCTCATCATTTCTTCCATTTTCCCGTTAGCATCCTCCAGGCCGACCTCAGATTGTAGCATCTGGGATATTTGGCATCAGCAATTCTGAACAGCCGACTAGCTTTTCCACTTCCAGTTTCCTTTCCCTTCAGTCAAAAGGAAATCGGTAGGCAACAGTTCCACGTGGCATAGCGCCAGTTCCACGTTGGAGTTACACGTCGATTTTCGGGGTTCCACGTCGACACGAAAAACCCTTCTTATCTATATCCCCGGTCTCGTGGTGCGGGCACTCAGATTTGAACCCTTATTGGAGAGGTTCGCAATCTATGATTCGGGCGTCTTTGGCGGCGTATAGAGACATCACAAAGGTTCTATTCTTTAGAACTGATATTTCGCCATTTCTGGTTCATCTAACTAGAGACTGGGACAGCACACACCTCGCAAAAGACAACTTAATCGACATTTTGACGTCGTGCAGTCTCCGTTACACTAGGCAGATCAGCGACGCCAAATATGGCGTTGCCACCGAAACGGTGAGTACTACTAATCGTAGGTACTTTTCGGCCATGAGTTTCACCGAGACTCCTCTTGGGGAGATCCACAACCTAATGGACATCGCAGGGAGATATTGCGACCTCAAACCGTATGGCCTTGTCTTTCTCAAAGATAGGTTGAAAGAGAAAGGTGTGTCTCCCGTCATTTACATAAACAACATGAGAGGCGACCAAGACGATTCAGTGCGCGCGCTTTGTAGCCTTATAGATACACATCCCAATGAGGCAGCTAGGATTCTCCCGTTTGTTGCCGTCTTTGGCAAGTTGCTGTCTCCCCTTGGAGGAACACCTCGAACCAAGGATCTTGACTTCACCTGGGAGCGAGAATGGAGATATGCATGTGGGGAATCGTTCAATTTCAATTTTGATCATGAGGACGTTTTCTTGGGATTATGCCCTCACGAGGAAATACGCGAGTCCGAGGAGCGATTTTCGTGGCTGAAATTCATCGACCCGTATCGCAATATCAAATGGTATTCTGAGAAGGTTCTCGAAGTCAAAGAGACCCTTGGTCTCAAGCACAGTATTGTTTGACTTCGAATGATTGCACTGTATGTGGCTAGCCTAGTGCGAGCTTCCGAATTTGAACCCTAGTAGGAGGGTCGTTCGTTTTTCGTCGTCGTCGCGCACCAAGGGTACCACACACACAAATTACCGACAAACGACGACGGACGACGCTTCAAATTACGACGGCCGGACTATGAGATCGACACATAAAGGACTTGGAGAGAACTCCAGGGGACCGTGAGACGACACTCATTTTAGACCTGCTTTTCAAATTCAATTGCGCCTTTCTTTTTTTTCGAAAGAGTTACGCAAGATAAAGGAAAAGTTTCTGAAAACACAGGGCAGCGAAGAGGACGAGGTCGGAGCTGCAAATTGAACTGTGCGAACTCATCGGCATCTTGGTCATAACATCGTACTGACAATTCCCCGCAGGCGCAAGCATTTTATTTGCACGCGAAGACAACATTCTACGTGTCTCTCTGTGAAGATACTTCCATTGTAGTGGAGGCGGGGCTGGTTTGAATATCCTCCAAATACTGAACTGGCTCGACCTCCTGTCTCTTAGCCTGCTATCGATCACCATTCCAACCTATGCGATTTCGGTTGCCTTTCTGGGGCGAGAGAGCAGGAGGTCTGTTTGGGATCGCGAGAAGAAACAGAAGGACCTCAAGAAGAAGCTTGGAGCGATGTCGAAACAAAGTCAGGTCGGCATAGAGGCCCTGGAGAAGGAGATAGATGAGTGTCAGAAAGATATCCAGAAGCTGAACGGAAGGTGGAAGGAGCTCTCGGTCAAGAGGGCCTTTCTCTATCCATTCGCGAGTTTTGCTGTCGCGTTCGCTTCGAGTCTATGCGGGATTTCTATTTTCCAGCCTCCCCCTAGCAACCTGTATCTTGAGTCAATAGGGGCAGGTGTTGTGTCGGTACTTTCGCTCTTGTACGGAAGCTACCGATTGTATAGGTCACTTTGTGCAACAAACGAAGCTGCCCTCAGTCCCGAAACACATGCTGCTATCCGGGCTAGTTTCCATTCTGGCTCGACAGCTGAGACATTTATGCATTCCCAAAATGGTGAGCTCCTGATAGACATTCACAATTATGGAAGGGAAATGGCCGAAGACACGCTAGTGCATTTGTACCTTCCACCGGAATTCGTTGTCAGAAGACTCTCGGGTCCCTCACGAAACCCTATCGCTGAGATCGCCCACGCGTTCGTCCAGCCTGAGAGAGCTGACTATGCGGGTTATACAACTTGTGAAGCAGATATCAAGGAAATCCACGCTGACATGTTCGAGCTGCTCTCCTTGGGCAAGGTGAGGATGCCACGTGCACCCGGCAGGTATGATGTTCCCGTTCGGATCTGGGAAAAGCGACTTGGAAGAACCCAAAGCGCTCTCACCTTCGATGTGACTTAGCGGCAAAGTGGATAGACCGTCATCCTAACTGCCCACTTTTGAACCTGGAAATGCATCTTAGAGGTATCCACTTCCTGCAGTTACCTATCCTCCACTTCCTCATGTTAACTACGCCTACACCTCATGATTAGATATCTCGTCGTCGCGCACCAAGGTACCCACACACAAATTAGTGAGGCCGGGCGCCGATCTAAAAAGCCAGAGAATCCTAGGTAGACATTCATATCTACCTGCATGAAATCCCTGTGGAAGTTCGAAAGCAATGAACCTCCTGCGAATTGTGTCCTGCTACGCAACTAACTCGGAATCAATTGATATTGCGTGGATACTATTGGCGGGTGTGCCACTGTTCTTTTACGGAATCATTTCTTTCGTGGACCATCATGGCCCTTCCGGCTTAGTCGTGCCCGTAACCGTGGCGGCGGTTGTGATTCTTGTTTATTTCACAATTCGGCGAGCCTGTTCTAGATACTTCATAAACAATATCAAAAATCACGTGTCGAGAGTTGGGGAGCTGTTACCGTCAAGCAGGACCTCCGACCAAGGAACGGATGCCATTGATCTCGAGGTACTCAAGGAAATTCGAGATGTTGGAGGTGACGCGTTTCACGTGATGGCGGCGTATTCAAACAGTCCCTTCAAACAAACCGAACTGATTCCAAGAGTGGTCAGACTTTATGCACTTCACTATGTTACGGTGGACCGAAGCAAGTTGACATTGACCCCTGAAGGGCAAGAGATCCTTAACACTCCGAGTTATCTCCTCCGAGCCTACATATCACCGGAAATCGCGGGCAGACTTATCGAAATTCGATCTGAATTGAACTCAGGAAACTTCGATGGGGTTATGAACAAAACGAACAAGTTGTTCGAGTATATGTTGCGACAGAGATTGCGGTCAGTACAGGATATCGCGACGAAGTGGTCTGAGCTACGTAAGGAGGGAAGAGTGAACCACGACTTTGAGGTGTGTGGGTTAGGCGAACTAAGAGGGGCATGCGATGAACTGCAAATCTTCAAGAAAGGAGACATCTGTCCGAAGATCGAAGCATGTGCGTCCATCTCGACTCACACCTAGGACACTGTCAACGTGAAGGGGAAACCCGCTTTCACCTGTTGAATTTCATCCGTTTCACGAAAAGAGCTTATAAACAGAAGTTTGATCAGGGGTCACTATAAAGTCAAAACTACGCTCAACTATAGCTACAGGGATTCGCGGGGCTCTGAAAATGGGCTGTTTTGGGACGTGATCACATGTGATTACGGGTAGAATTCGCTCTTTTCTGGGTATTCCCAACGTTTGATCTCTTCCGGGAGTTGTGGTTGTGCTTCCAAATAAGAACCCAAACGGTCAGAATGAGGGTACAAAACACAGCAAAACTAGCAGAGGCCGAGCACGCAGGCGGATACGAAGAGCGTCACGCCCCCCTCAGGCACCGGCTTCGTGAGAAATGGAAGCTCCTGGGCAGGCACCACTTTGTCGTGCCTGTTCGCCAACGTAGGGAGAAGCCTGAGAAATCGGTCTCCGCGTCTTCGTCCACATTCTGGGAGGAGGTCTCGAATGCCCCAAGTGTAAATCTAGTAGTTTGCTAGATCTCCACCGCCTGATCGTCCCGCCAGGGGTGAGACAGCTATTACTTCCTGTTTAGAGAATTGTTACACGCACTTTTGTCGGTGGAAGCCGCAAGTGTGATAACTTTAGTCTGCATGATAAGATGTGACGTTGTTTGAGAATCATTGTTATCTCTGACGTGCACCTGGGATATTACGACTGTGACGCAATAGCATTCTCCCAATTCTTGGACTCTCTGCTTGTCGACAAACCCGACCAAGTGATACTGTTGGGGGATATCTTCGATTTCTGGCGCAGATCCGACGCAGATCTTCTCTTGCAGAACCAAGGCATCGTAGAGAAACTGTTCGAACTTCCGCTTGTCTACGTACGCGGCAATCATGACTATTCAATGGCGCTGTTGTTTCAGAGATACCCAGAACTCCCCGTCTTCACTGTCAAACCCTTCGTGAGACTTCAAAATGAGAAGTTGGGTTTCTATCTCTGTCACGGATATGAGCTGGAAGTTTTCACTTCCATGGAGACCATAGGAATCGATGCGTACGAAGGTTTTGCCGAAGCTATGTGTCATGCTGGAGAGACTGGCGGCGCGATTGCTAGCTTCCTCTGGTCAATTTACGAGAAACTGTCAAGAGGTTATCTTAGTGACAAACGAAAGCTTCTGATGGCGACTGCTGATACTCCTGCAGAAGACAGAGCAAACCTGCAAAAGGTTGACGCATTCGCCAAGTCTGTTGCACGTTCTATCCCACTGGGACTCAAACCAAGTGACATACTGGTTTTCGGGCACACACACCGACCATTCATAGACGCGCGCACTGTTAACACCGGTTCGTGGATCGTGGACGAAAACAAACAGGAGCATACCTATGCGGAGATAACCGACAACGCGTTCAATCTAAGAACTTGGGGCAGTTCTCGTACCCAACGTGCAACGGCGTATGCTCTCCAGGGAGTGACGCCACCAAAGCGACTGCCTTCTAGAGCTATTGATGAGATATTGATGAAGTCAGTGGCGTAACATATCGGAAGACCCCCTTTTATGCAGTGGCTAAATTTCAATCAATAGAGAACACGATCACTGCGTGAGCCTGGACCCTATCTGACCTTCTCCAGGACTATTTGCGACAGGAGATCTCTCACGCTAACGACGTTCTGACCAAAACTGATGTTGTACAAAGCGGACGATTGCGAGGTCCGAATCTCAACGGTACCCGCTCGTGGAGTTAGAAGTTCTGTAAGTTTTGATTCGCCCACCCTGATTCGAGTATGTCTTTGGCAGGAACTAATCGGTTTGACTTGTCCCTAGAAACTAATTCATTGAGCGAGATCGGGCTATCTTCCTCTCTTTGCCTCGAGGTTCTCTTGCGTATGACCGACAATCTGGCCTCTTCGACAGCATCTCTCTTCTTCATAACGGAAGGCGTGAACCACTCTGGGAGGTTTTGTTTGCCAATTGACACTATAGCTAAGCATTCGGGGAAAATGATCAGACTGTACAAGTCGTTCTTCCAAATGTGTTCTTTCATTACATAGAATCCCCCGTGTGGCGGAAAAACAAAATGCACCTTAGGGGTGAGCAGGACCAGTAGTGATCAGCCGAGCCTCAATCACTGCCCCGGCAGCACTGGGCTAGAACGACTAGGGTTTTCGACGCCGTCCTTGTCCGAGCCATTCCTGCAGGAATTCCGCCATCTGTCTTTCATCGGAATCAGTCGATCGAGACAGGTTACACAACCTGAAGGCGTCCCGAAGCTCTTGATCTATTCTTATGAAGATGCAGCGGCCTTTCTTGTGACCCCATCCTCTCATTTTGAGCTCCGAAGCCTCCTCGCACGCGAGAAGGACCCACCTTGGCCCCTTATCGTCAAAAATGACCGCAAGATAATGTGCATCAGGGTCGGATTGACGGCCGTGGTGATCACGACAGAACTCGCAGCTGAGGGTCCGAAAGATCCTGGGAAGCCAATTCTGCTCTGATGAGAACTCAGCCATGAGCGGTTAGAATCGGGGTTCAAGTCTAAAAGACCAGCGATGACGGAGAGAAGCCCACGCGATTATCGATGACAAGACCCGGAGTTGAGACAGTAAAACGTTGTGCATGATACTCGAGATCGAAGCTCGGCCAGAATCAAAATGAACTCTGAGGCTGCTCATCTCCTTCTCGGCGCCATCGATCCTCACGATCGTGTGGCTTCCGACATTCAACCTAGAGACGATGGCATCGAGGGTCTTCTGGGCAACTCGAAGGCTAATGAGTGGGATGGAGACATCCTTGTTGTGACTTGATTAGGTTGACAGAGTGAAGGCGATCCTGTCGATTTGAGAGGAGGCAAAAAGGTAGTCCGTCCACGTCGGAATATCCCACGACTGGATAAGCTACTCGAACTGGTCTCACCCTTGGAACTCGAGATGCACCCTCGCAAACCAACGTTCAGTTATGAAATCGCACGTGAATCAGGCTTGCTCAATGAATCAACCGAGCCCGCAGGAAAACAGGCAACCGACTTTGGTCTTGCTTTCAACTGTAATCAATGCGGGACCTGCTGCAAGCTTGAATGGGACATAGATGTCGACACGGATGATCTTTCTAGATGGGTCGGCTTGCAGCTCAACGCCATCTTGCTGTATGTTTGCTTTAGTCCAAAATGGTTTGCCAGTTTAAGCCTCACAAAGAAGCTCAGTCCGCCCCTCATGATGATCGACAATGGCTACGACAACCTGTTCTTGGGATGGCCTACTCGTCCAGCATGCCGCTTCCTCATCCGCAAGGAACGACGAGTGTACTGCGGCATACACCGCGTGAAACCGAACATCTGTAGATTGTATCCTTTCTTCTGGAAAGAGGACGGGCTACTCCGCGTTCGGGGCTCACAGTTTGGCGTGTGCCATGGAGTAACAGATTATTTTGAGAAACTGTCCGAAAAAATGAGCATGCCTCCTGACGTTCTCGCAAGAAATTCCGAGAAAGTCGAAACGGACGCTAGGCAACATGATAGCCAGGCACACGAGTCAGAAGATGGTCTGAAGAGACTCGTGAACTATGCAAGAGAGAATTCGTCTTTGAGGAGGAATGCCGATCTCCTACTTCGAGCTGGCCATGGAACATATCGCATCCCAATAGCATCAAGGCGTGGTCTGGCCATTCTAGCCGGCTACCTGCAAAAGGATCCGGTCGGAGTTATCCGTTAACTGAGTATGCGCTCGTGAGATGAGCTGCGATGATTCTCTCATGGCACGTCACCAGAAACCTGGGGCGGCGATTCCGGGCTTTCGCCCCGGTCAGCTGTGCAGCTTAGTTCCAGCTTAGGCCTAGACGGAGCAAAGCATTTTGGAACAATAGTATCCATTCTACCTGAAAACCCGGGCGGACAGAGCCCGGCAAGAGGCGTCGTCGTACCATCAGATGATCCGGTTTATTTCTGGGCGACACAATACCTCATAGCAACGAGGGAGTCCACGCTGGAAACCCCCAACCACCAAGGTCCAAACCGAAAATTCGACATGGCAACCCATCAATTGTGGGTAACCCCAATTTACCCACGAATTACCCAGAACGTACCGAAAACACTCCAATCATGGACAGGAAGGTGGTGCGGCCGCCGGGATTCGGACCCGGGTCGTTGGCTTTCTTCCCTGCAACGGATGGAAGGCCATTGGACGCTTCGCTATGTCCTAGACCAGGTTATCCGCATGTTCTCCGTCCGATCTAGACGATATCATGCTCTAGACTACGGCCGCGGCCGCAGACCTACAGCATCCAACAGGGGTAATTATGCCTTCGCTGGTTCTGTTAACTTGTCGGTGCATGGCTGACTTGTTAACTGCCTCGCATCGACTTTGCGGATTGCTGCACCCGCGCAGGTTCCGCTACCATTGCTTCACTTGTGAGGCCGACTACCCCGAACCTCAGGGTTCCCGCAGTGACTTCAGACTAGTCACGTTCTCGGCGAGTCCGATGCGGATGCAATCGTTCAGCATCTGGCGGAACTGCTCAAGCAACCAACGAATCTCAGGCGTAGGCGTGTAATGTTGCCAGACAGACTTTAAGACCTGCACGATCAATCACTACGCCTTGCATGGAGCTAAGCTTGAGACATGGGTGAAAGAGAATACGGGGAGGACCAGAACGAGAGCCGACAAGTTAACAGCACCTTCTACAATAAGAGTGAAAAGCGATGACTATCCTATTCTGAGTCGATTCGCTTGTCAGCTGAGAATAGATTGCGGTTCCGAATTCGACGGGGAAGCTTCGAGGTTGAGCTTGAAGGCGAGTTCGGATACGTCAAGGAAAAGTTCGAGGAACTGATGGCTCAGCAACCATCCTACTCCGGCTCTGCGCAGGAAGTGGCTCGGACCGAGCCCACCAGCATGGACATCCTAGGCGGTGAGGATCTGGAAGGGATCCTGGAGACAGGACCCGATGGGAAGCCGCACTTCACGATTCCATTCGACTCGCTCACAGCCAAGGAGGCCATAAGCCTAGTCCTCTACAAGGCTCAGCCCAACCCATTAGGCGACAAGGAGTTGAGCGATCTCCTAAACGCAAGCTGGAAGACTACCAAACCGCACGTCATCAGAGCACGAGCAAGCGAACTGCGCAAAGACGGAAAACTCATCACCGAGAAAGGCCGGTACTCGCTCTCTGGCGCCGGGCTCCAGTGGGTAAGGGCAGAGGTTATCCCCTCACTGAGAGGGGTTCGGTCCATTCAATCTTGAACGCGTCATAGATCCGAGGGAGCCTGCCAACTGACTAGGAGCTAGGCCTCTCAACCAAACCAACCTTCTTGCCCCTCTGTCGGAGAGCTTGTAGACATACTCGCCTCGACGCCACTCTCTATGCAAGAGACCATGTCGATGGTATCGCAGAAGCGCCATCCTGACTGCGCGAGAAGAAGCCGGGAGTCCTGATTCTGACCGTGCCCGCTCTATGATCTGGTTGGAGTCGCACCATCCTTCGGTGGTAAGCAGGTTCAGAATCGTTGTCTTTAGTTCGTTGTATTTCATGCCCGCTCCCAACAACGCGTAGTTGGGACACTGAATATGAAGTTTGCGTGAGAGGATCGTTGTTGACCCCCCATGCGATTGAGTGAAAGTGAAGTGATGTCGAGTAACATCTAGCGGGAACCTCTGATCACATATACTCGTATTTTCTTACGAGCTTTCATGAGCGCCCCATTCGGAATTATGCAAGGTGTTACTCGTGACGATAGGGCGCACGCGCAAGAGCTTTTAGAGTGCGTGATGGTTACAGAGGTGAATGTGATAGCCAGCGGTGCGCGGCGACAGTCAATAGGTCGCGCCGGCGAGGGACACGAATTGAGTGAACAAGGGCAAGTTGAAGTGGTAATCAGATACCGCGATGTGGAGAAGACAATCAGAGGCAAACCTGAAGAGGTCTTCAGAGGCGTGTTCCAATTCCTCTCTGAGACTATTCCCGCACTAGATGTAGTTTCACGGATAACGCTCACGGTGAACTTCGCCGATTTTCTCAGAGAAGCCGCAGGAGTATTTGCAGTCACGCCAGAGGGCGTTGTCGTATTAACACCGCTGGAAGCATTGACGGATCGCGAACTTGTCATGCTCTATCTCATCAGGGCGAAAGTCGCATTCGAAACCGGAAAGTCAGAAATGGAAACTGTCCTCGCATCGGATCTCATCTCGTTCACCGGCAAAGGATCTGGCACGGTGGCAGGCAGACTGAGCGAACTGTCAGGCGAAGGACTTGTAGAGAGAATTGGAAAAGGCGAGTACCGCGTCACAACTTTCGGACTACATCGTTTCCGACAGGACATGCTTCCAAAACTGAAGGGTTGATCATAACTGAACGAAGAGAAGATTCTCGCAGTCGAGCTACAACTCGGCGAAATGAAGCACACCGCGAAGGGAACAGTAGACGAGGTACTCCGTGAGGTGCTTGCGTTTCTGTCACGCGTCATTCCTGGCTACGATGCAGCGTCGAAACTCCTCTATCTTCCGGAATACGGAACCTTGCTTGATTCGCTTTCCAAGATTTTGAAGATCGCACCTGATGGACAGGTCCTTCTACTGCAGCAGGATCTGCCGGCTGAGAAGGCAATCACTGCAGTTCTACTGGGCGCTCACGTGGCAAGCAAGTTCCAGAAACGTTCAAGCGATGAATTATATGCTGAAGAGATAGCGCGATCCGTGAGCAAGGCGCTGAAGACAGTCAGAAACACAATCGCGGAACTCCAGAAACAAGGTCTCATCGAACGAGCCGCCCGCGGAACTTACCGGATCACAACTGCCGGCATCATGAAGATGGAACAGGAACTGCAGAGTTCGCCTGGCGATCTTGAAGGAGGGGTCGCCCAAAAACCGTGAGGGTCGCAACCGTCGCGCTCGGATGGGGGAAATTCGGGTGCGGCGGCAACAGGAGCTTTTGGCAGCTCCCGTAACAGGGGGGGTGTGAATCTAACGATCCACCGCACCCAAATGACACATGCTTCAATTGAAGAGATAAGCAGTTCGCTACGGTTGGAGAATAGCGAACGCTCACTACTACCGCCATTCCTCGTAGAACTGAGCAGCAAAACAATGCGGCAGGTGAACGGTCGAGCATTCAGTCCCAGAGAGACATCGATCTTCGCCATGAGCATCGATGACGAGTCGCCTGACGTCACCTCTGCTCTTGGAGTTGGCGACTCAGATGACTGCGAAACAATTCATTTGACGCCCTCGATGGAATCGCCCGTGGCGGCCGTGGATGTTTCCAGTCTCAAGATCGGCGAGACGGAAACCGGTGTGTTGGCCGCGATCAGAGGAGCGGTTGTATGGCGGTCTGGTCAAGGATACCAATACGTCAGATGCGGGCCTCTGGCTTTCCACTTGGGGCAGAGCTCGGACGAGGCGTCATCCTCCATCGCTCTTGGATATGGATCGAGTCAATTCTTCACCGAGCGTGCAATAAATCGACTACGTAACACACTCGAAAGATGGATGCAGCGAGAAATCTGCGCTTCTCTTCAAGATGCAGTCGTTCTCTTTGACGGTTCGCTCACTGTCGGAACGCCAGACAACCCGACAGCGCATCTCGCTCGCATCTTGGAGTTAGCAAGAGAAAGAGGAAGCGTTGTGCTGGCGTTTTCAAAAAGCACGAAGCTCTGCGCTTTTGGCAGAAGGATCACTTCGCTAGTCTCTGGTGCACAGGCACCTTGCCTAGTCGACGTTGATCAAGCCGTCAGAGGACGGTTTGAGTCTCACCCCGTCCGCCTCGCCGGCCATGTCTACGTTGCCAAACTCGTCGACAACGGGTTCGCCTTCCGACTGGATGCAGATCGCCAAGTTCCGCAGCAGGAGCGAGTTGAAGCGATGAACCGACTCATCGCAAGCGATGTCGTCATGCAAGGTTATCCGGAGACGCTCAGGCTCGCCCATATCTTCTCAACATTCACTGCGACCGACGTAATCGGTGTGCAGCGCTACCTGGCCTTCGCTCACGGACTTAG
>Ga0208039_1000369_pt1 | contig 34308 bp, 15 predicted proteins | sample June2015DPH_20_1_2_FD_184722 | JGI IMG/M metagenome (GOLD analysis project Ga0208039, IMG submission 184722) | Peatland microbial communities from SPRUCE experiment site at the Marcell Experimental Forest, Minnesota, USA - June2015DPH_20_150... | ecosystem: Environmental > Terrestrial > Soil >... | reverse complement strand
GCTTTTGCCCGCAATTCAAGCGTTTTTTTTCGACCGGAATAAAACGAGAACCGCGACAGCCACACATGCCCAACCAAACAAATCACCGTGACGATTGTAAAACGTCGCCGTGCGATTCTCGACAGACTGTGACAGTGGCAGTTCAATCGTCATGGAGCCGACGCCGTAAACACTGCCGGCCTTGTCCTTGAACATTTCCCGAACACGGCCACCGGAATCAATCCAGCATGTCAGGCCGTTGTTGGCGCAGCGGACGAGCGGCACGCCGTTTTCGACCGCGCGAAAAACCGCGTTCGCCATGTGCTGCCATTGCTCCGCGCTGCGGCCAAACCAGCCGTCATTTGTCAAATTCACCAAAAAATCCGTGCCATCACGGACGCATTTCCGCGCAAGCTGCGGGAAAGCATCCTCGAAACAAATGAGCGGGGAAGTTTTGACGCGGTCTGGAGCGCCGGTCTCCGATCCGGCGTTTGGTAAATCGGTACCCGGTTCGTGCCGGGTCGGAGACCGGCGCTCCATTTCAAACGTCACCGGCTTGTCACCGGGCGTAAAACTGCCGGTGATGGGCGTGAGATATTTGACGAACGGCAGCCACTTCACGAGTGGAATATATTCGCCGAATATGGCCAGCTTTTGTTTGTGATAAATGCCTGCACAGTTTCCGTCTGGATCAAATAAAAACGCGGCGTTGAAATCATCGTAGTCGTCCTTGTTCTTCGCGTCTGGCCGCCAGACGGCGTCCTCGGCATTAAAAATCAACCAGATATGGTGTGCCCGGACCAGATTTGTGATGGCGATAAAACCTGTCCTCTCAAATTCCGGCACGGCGGATTCCGGCCATATCAACAAATCGGTTTTTTGGGAGGGACGAGCTATGCGAGTCCCATTCTGTTCGTCAACCTGATTTGAAGGGCTGAGGACTCGTATAACTCGTCCCTCCGATCCCTGATTTTCGTTTTTGGCCAGCGCCTTTTCCGTCAATTGCAGCAACTGTCGAAATCGCTTTTCGTCTTGAGTTGGATTCCAAATCAGCGTTTGCGGGATGCTTGGTTGAACCAAAGTGACGTGGAGCGTTGAAGTTGGCGGGTTTTGTTCGCGTAGCCGCACGCTTCCAAAAGCGAAAATGGCGGTGATGACGAACAATGGCAGAATAAAGTCAGCCAGCCATGCGAACCGCATCGTTGGCCGGCGAAAGATCGTTTTCACAGCCGACAACAGCGACAACGAAACCCATACAACCAAAAACGAAACGCCATATACGCCCGTCACCGACGCGATTTGAATAAGCGGCGTCAGTTGAAATTGCGAAACGCCAATCAAATTCCACGGAAAACCGCCGAACAATCGCGAGCGAACCATTTCAAGGGCGACCCAAACCGCCGCGCCTGTGAGCGCCCATAACGTGCGCTGGCTCCATGATTCGAAATTTGAAATTCGCAATTCAAAATCCGACATCAGCCAGACCCAGACTGCAGGGTAAAGCGCGACGTACGCACCCAATGAAACCCAGCCAAGAATCGGAAAGCCGGTAGCTGGAATCAGCAACAGCCAGTAAAGCGATGAGAGAAAGTGCGCCAACCCCGCGGCGTAACCGATGCTAAAAGCGTCACCGCGGCTTTTGCCTTGCGCGATGGCGAGCATCAACCCGGGCGCAATCCAGGCGAAACCGGCCATGCCGATTTTTGGAAACGCCGCGGTCATCAAAAGTCCCGCGCCAATGGCAGCGAGATAACCGCTGCGCAGGAAAAGTTCGTTGAGAAACCGTTTCAGCGTGGTGAATGCCGGATAACCGACATTAAAAGTCGGACCCAGTCTTGCACATTTGGCCGCCCGACCCGCAAGCCAGCGGCTTGAGTTGACGACAATGACTTCGCGCGCGCCGCGCCAAACGGCGAGGTCGGCGGACGAATTTCCGGCATAGTCGAAACCACGTTCGCCAAACTTTTTCGTGAGCGCCTTGAGTTTATTTTTACCGCGAAGATTGGTTTTGCCGTCGCTGCCGAGTACCTCGTCGAAAAGTCCGACGTGATCGGCCACGAGGATTGCCCCCTTTTGGTCGAAGGCTGTGGCAAGAACCAATTTTCGCCCGGCCTCTTTTTGTTCGCGTAAAAAGGCGAGAAACAGCTTGTTGTAAGGCAGGGTTGCCGGATCAATCGAGACGCGCCGGGCGAGTTGCCGTTTCAAAAAGGCGCGTCCGCGCATCCACCAAAACAGGACGACGAACAGTGAAAATGGATTCCGCCGGAGCAGCCGCGCGAGCGATTCCCAAAGTAGATCGGTCTTGATGAGCGTCCCGTCCAAATCCACGCAAAGCGGGATTTGAGTCCCGCGTGGCGCATTAGTTGACGGCGGCATAGGTTCTGATTAGCCGTTGAGTACGCATTTCAGCAAGATTTTTCGCGCTCGTCATGTGTAAATCCAGGTGTTTCGGCACGGGTTGCTTCGGTGAATTATTGACAAACGCGCAAGTTGCAGAGATGTTACGCGCCGTTAATTACAGCCTCGGTAGCTCAATTGGCAGAGCAGTTGACTCTTAATCAATTGGTTCCAGGTTCAAGTCCTGGCCGGGGCACCAGTCTTCGCTAAGGCTTCGACCCGGCAGGCCAGCTTCGCTAAGGCTTCGACCCGGCAGGCCAGCTTCGCTAAGGCTTCGACCCGGCGGGCCAGCGAGTTTCGCTCTTGAAGAGAAGCCCCGAAAGCTTTCGGGGTTACACGCTCCAGACCAACAACAATCCGAGCACATCGAACTGGCTCGGTTATGGCGGGACGATCAACACCGCCAACAGCACCAACAGCGTGACCATCACTCCGCCGATGGGCAATTTGTACTTCCGGCTGGCTAATCCGTAATGACCGTATCGGTAAACGACTTCTGACACGGACGGTTGGCCAATCGCGTGCCGTCCGACGCGCAGGATAATTTTTAACTTGTTAAATTGCCTCATCGCTGAAATCTTTATCGCACATAGTTGGGACGGTCGCAGCCATTACCGAAGGCGATCCGGGTTGTTGAGAGTGAAAAAGCCTCCTACAACACCCTTGTGTTAACCGGGACAGCGCTACGAGGTGGGCAAGGCGTTTGACTGTTCAGTCTGATGTAGGTGAGCTTTGCTTCGATTTGAGAAGCGTTCGTAATCGAAAAGCTGTGCCAACGTTCGTTTTCATGGCATCACGCGTGCTATGGTTGGCGTGTAAAGTTCAAATGTTGCATTACCTAGTTTCCCCACCGCGCATACCAGCGAGCGTAGTTGATGGAAGTGTAGTTAGTAGGGTAGGTTGCGACAATTGTACTCAAGTTCGTTTGACCAAGCATGAACTTATCCAAAAAGTAACCAAGCTCTGAGTCCTGGCTGCTCGGAAATGCGCAGTGCGAATGTCCCCCGACAATGGAAAAGCCGAACCTATCGGGTATGCCAAGAGTATTATATATCTGCTGCACAGCCCTACTACAGACGTAGCACGACGGATTTGACAGCCATGAATAATCCGGGTTTGCCGTAACGAACAACGCGCGGGGCGCACACATTGCCATTAACTCATGATGATCCTCTGGCAGGTACGAAACATTGGCGCCGGAAAATTGCTGCATTTGATTCGCAAACCAATTATAATCTGTATTATCTATATCTTCCACGTTAGAAGGGTCGCTATGCGAGTATCGCCACGACGTGGCGCCACCGCCACCCGACTCCTGGGCAACGGTAAGCGCGACACGCTCGTCAAATGCCCCGGCAAAGAGTGCCAATTTGCCAGCATAGGAGCAACCGGTGACGCATATGTGATTTAGATCTATGGGGAGAGTATTCGTAACCAGTGTCAAACCATCAATTATACGGCTGACTCCCCAAGCCCATGCACTGTATTGTCCCGTATTATCAACATTAAGGCCAGGCCCGTAAAGCGTGTGGTAGGGGTCAGTATTTTGCGGGTTGCCATAAGGCGATACCTGACTTTCGCTGTATATGACTCCTGCAATACCGCGACTGGTAAAGTCGCTAGCATTGAGAGCACCATAAGGACTATCCATACCGATGCATACCGGGTAGGGGGCGATCGCCCCCGATGGGATGATGATTGGAGAAGTCAGCGTGAGCGTGTTTGTACCCACAGTTACATACACTGTGAGTGTGCCACTACTGCCAGCAGTGGTGCCACCGGAGTAGCTGGCAGTAATTTGTGATGGAATATCAACAGCCGGCTTGGGTCCAATCTCATAATTTTCGATCTGAGCTGTGATCTCAGCACGTCGGCATTTCCAGTCTGCGAAGTTGGTGGAGCGGCCGCTCCCATCGGCCCACATGAACGGGTCGGGCAGAAATGGAACGAACGGGCCAAAAATCGGTAAAGGCGGCGGCGCGCAATTCGTGCCCGTGTTCTCAACAGCATAGACGAGAGGAATCATTGTGGTCACGTCGTGGACCCGATAGAATGTCTGCGAACCCGCCGGAGTGTTCGTGAAGCTCACCAGTCCATTCGAATCAGCCGTGTTGGTCAGCAGCGGTGTCCACGTCACCGGCGGAATCAAACTGTCCGCCCATTCCGCCGCATATTGGTTGCCAGGAGTTCCGGTATAACTGATGGTCAAGTCGCCGTTGGTCAGAAACGTCGGCCCAGCGACCTGACCTGCGATTGCGCCAAGTGACAGGACCGCCAACAAGGCGGCTAGGGAACAACACGTTTTCATAACCATTCCGGCAAGACTTGAATGTCCACGCTCATGTCCGATGCGGGGTTCCCGTTCCATCTCGTTTTGGTTTGTTTGTGCGATTTTCATAGTGGTTTCTTTCTAGTTTTTCGGCGAGTTGAAACCCGGATTCACAAGGTACTATGAGCTAAATAGCTAAGTGCTGCAACCTGGAATTTGGCTTTTGCTGAACCGTAATTGTCATCTCATTCCGCCCTTGGGCCAACGATGTGGTTTTCTGTCGTGTTCATTTTTCGCGTTTCGTTTTGAAGGAGCGGGACTGCTCTCTTCGCCTTTGCCCCGGGAGAGCAGGACTGCTCCGGACGAAACGCGCCCGCGTGTGCTCGCGCCGTCGGGCAGCGGAGCATCAGCAACCGAGGGACGGCAGGCGCAAAACCCTCTCTCCTCGCCCCCAAGACAAAGTGAGTTCCGCCTTTGCTCAGAAGCTACGGCGGGACAGGCTGCCCGTGGCTCATTCGGCTTGTCGCGCCGGAACGCAGAGCGCGTAGGCGGACCAGAACAGGCAATGACCATCCCGATCCTGTGAACGCAAAGCATAACTTCATTCAGTGCATTTGCAACAGAAGCCGCACCAACAGCGTGACCATCACTCCGCCGATGGGCAATTTGTACTTCCGGCTGGCTAATCCGTAATGACCGTATCGGTAAACGACTTCTGACACGGACGGTTGGCCAATCGCGTGCCGTCCGACGCGCAGGATAATTTTTAACTTGTTAAATTGCCTCATCGCTGAAATCTTTATCCCACATAGTTGGGACGGTCGCAGCCATTACCGAAGGCGATCCGGGTTGTTGAGAGTGAAAAAGCCTCCTACAACACCCTTGGTTAACCGGGACAGCGCTATGAGGTGGGCAAGGCGTTTGGCTGTTCAGTCTGATGTAGGTGAGCTTTGCTTCGATTTCAGAAGCGTTCGTAACCGAGACCACGATTCGCGAAGCGAACAACAACACTTGGGGCGACCATCTAGTGGCGGGCTTGGGAAGCCTAACCTGTGCCAACGTTCGTTTTCATGGCATCACGCGTGCTATGGTTGGCGTGTAAAGTTCAAATAACCCCGGCTGTCTCGGCGCTAAAGAGGTTTCAGGCACGCCTTTTTAAGAATGGTTTGTCAACCATCACGAGGGCTATGGTTGGCGTGTCGAGTTCAATTATCACGCAAACTTTGGCTTGTGCCAAGCATGAATCGCGGCACAAACCTGACCACAATAAATCCCAGCGCGATGCTTATGATCGAACCACCAATAAACACCGCACCGATAAGCGTGGTGTTTTCTTTGTGCAAAAATAGTAATATGCAACCTATCGGCAGAAATATAGCACCGCTGACTATGCATGAAATGCCGATGATCTTGCTGAGGATTGGGATCAACTTCTTGACGAGGTATTCTGGTGGTCTTGGTAACATAGCGTGTAATTTTGTCAGACTATATCACTCGACGCATCATTGCGCCGGGTGTCTGACTTCTCGTCTAATCTTGTTAGGCGGCATGGCTCTCATCACCTTGAAGTGAACCAAAAGAAAATGGCACAAGCAATCCATGAAACACCTAAAACCACAACCATCCACGGCTTGTAGTCTCTACTCTTACTCCCATACGCCGGAAATTGCTTGCGCCTCTCTTCATTCCAAATCTTCTTTTCTAGCCACTTAAAACCGACAAGGATCAGCTTGCTAAATACGATAAATATGATGCCAAGCACCAAAAAGACAATTGCTGGAGTTTTTGCGTTCATGCGTCAAAGCTCCTATAATTTATAATTACCAACTTAGTCTAGGGGTTTTATGTGGAGTGCCACCTTCCGAAAAGTAATGTGTAAACGTATAGTTAACTGCACCAACATATAAAGTCCCTTTGGCAGTTACGTCGTAACCAAACGTAATATAGGCGTCTGCGCCGGTGCTATCCGCTTCTATTCCGTATTCGGCGTAATAGTGCCCACCATATGACCCAGACAAACCAACAATTCCAATCCCGCCTCCTATCTCTCCGCTTAAAAATGCACCTGTTGACTTATCAAAATGCACCGCGCCTTTTTCCTCACCACATTCCTTCACATAATGCAATTCAGTAGCATCTCCAACTTGTGGGCCTACAATGTCAAGTCCCAATGTGTAACCACCAATCGTCTGTCTCCAGCCAAACCCTATGCCAACTTGCCAAGAGAAACTTACACCCGCATCTATAGCATCGCCACTGCAACCGCAGCAAGAACATTTTTGCCAAGATGCCTCCAGAGTCAATGTTAGCCCCAGTAGCGCATAGTCTTGGGTCTGCAATTTTTCTGAAAAATTATGACAATTCAGTTTGGAACACAGTCCCAACCAATCATAATAAGTTAAAGGGGCATTCCCAACGAATGCGTAAAGGTTGGCCCCACCGAGTTCATCCATTGGGTCTCTATTTGGCCATGTTCCCGTGGACGGCTTGTAATACCTGTAGCCGTAGTAAAGCAAATCGGATTCATCGTCCTGATATTTGGTCGAGAACCGGAAGGGATTGACTTTAGCCATCAACCCAGTGATGCGAATCGGTTCCCCGAAGGGGCCATACTCGTAATTTGCCACCACGGTTCCGTCGCCGGCGTTGACAAGCGCAGCAATATTCCCGTTGCCATCATACGCAACAAAGCAGTTAGTGGTTTGTGGACCGTAGTAACTGATCTCCAACAATCCGCCCACTCCGCCCGCGCCTTGTTGCGAGCCGGAAAGGTCTAATCCCCAAACGTAGCTACGGATGAGCGAGCCGCTCGTCCCTACCTCGGCAATCAAATTCCACCCGTCATACACAAACCGGTTGGTGTATTGCGGCACGCCTTTTAAGAATGGTTTGTCAACCATTCGGAAGTGACAGAGCAGGAACCATTTCAAGACCACCCTTTATATCCCACTCACCGTTATCAGTCTGAACTAGATAAATGTAGTTATTACCCACTTCCACCCGGGCCGCTAATTGTTTCTCAGCCCAAACAACCCACACTTTTTTTACGAGTAACTTCGGAATGGGAATACGGCCTAGACTTTTTGCAATCTTCTGGCGATTTTCTTTTGAACAGTAGCCGATGAATTCAACTCCTGATAAGTCAATCGGCGTAGCATCGGTTAATGGTTTGAGAGTGTATGGTCTACCTCCGATACCAACAGTCATAGGAGATTTGTCGCGACACCCATACAAAGTAAAAGCAATGAGTATGACAGCTAAATTTAATATATATGTATTTGGTTTCATTGTTCGAGCTTAGAGTTTATTGACACGCCTTTTGATAATCTGCCTTTGCCTTACTTGCCATTGTCGCATAAGTGGAGGCGAGTTTTTGAGCATCTTGAGCGGCATCACACCACTGTCCGTATTGGCTGCAATCAAACTGATAATTATTTGCTCGCATTTCTTCAAAATAATACCAATTCATTGAATCAAAGTAGTTTTTCTTTGCTAGAAAGCACGACCAACACACGCATTTCGTAGCCCGAATAGAAGCCAACAGGTTATCTACACTATCGAGATAATTTTTCAGATATTCTACATGTCTGAACTCATGATTTCTTAAAGTCGGCGGCGGTGCATGGGGGTTGGGGTCATTAGGATTATGCCCCTCTGCATATCTGACTGTTGTTGTAAAGTGAGTAACGTCTGATGCAAAGTGCGCCAAAAATAACCCTATGCAAGGCCCTGAATTGGGACTAACAGGTAAACTTGGCATAGAAGTGTCAGCCAAAGCTGTGCCCATTTCAGATTGAGGCACACCAGTAACCTCATTGATCCCATCGAGTTGCAATCCCAAGTTATCTCTCTTGTTCAACGAATCGTTTCTAACAAACGTGTAAAGATTTCCCCCTCCTTTTCCATAAACGGGTCTCTATTGGGCCATGTTCCCGTGCTCGGTACGTATTCGCGGTGGAGATACTTAATTCTTTGAGTCACATCATCTGCAAATTGTGTGCTGAATCGGATTGGGTTCAACTTGCCTACCGTTCCCGTGATACGAATTGCCTGACCAAAAGGATCGTAGTCATAATTCGCGGACACAGTTCCATCAGCAGCATTGACCAAAGCAGAGACGTTTCCATTTCCATCGAACGCTGCGAAATGTGTGCCGTTAGTCTTGAAACTCACCGCCAATAATCCACCAACGCCACCCGCGCCTTGCATTGAGCCACTCAAGTCAAGTCCTCGCATGAATGACATCACCAAGCCATTCGTCTGGTCGAGAATCGCCAGCAACACTTTCCCATCCCACACAAACCGATTCGTGTATTGCGGCACATAAGAACTTCCGTTCCAGCTTGAAACGATTCTTTGATTCCATCTTCCATCCGGCAAATACGTCCACTCTTCTTTCATGCGCCCTGCCGTTGGCACGTTGGTTCGACACTCAGTTGCAATCAGCCGGTTCTCCGCGTTCCACGTGTTTGTCCACAGTCCATCACTGGTTAAGTTGCCATCCGCGTCATAGGTGAAGGTTTGAGGTGATTGTGCCATTAGAACATTTCCAGTCACACTCGTTTGCCCCGTCGCTGCCACAATGATATTTGTCCACAACGCCATTGAACTGTTATCTGCGCTCAACTCTTTCCTGAAGTATTCGATTTTTCTATAAGCGGTTTGATTATTCACTGTGACGGTGTTTGTTGCAATGCTGACGCCCATAATATCAACGTAGCTGGGCACATCACGGCTGGTAATTTGATTCAATGTGTTCACGGAATATGATGCAGGCCGGAGGCCTGCGCCACCTTGGTCGCCACCAGCTTTTGTCTGCGTCCGATTGCCAATGGTGTCAAACGCATACTCAAATTGTTGTCCTGCCACAGGTGTTCCATCTGACCAGTATTTCTTGCCGGAGGTGACTTGACCGAGTGAGTCGTAATTGTAAATCCAGTATGAACCGTCAGCGAGATTGGCGCGAGTTCTCTGGTTGGCGTTGTTGTAATTGTAGGTGTGAGAGTCCAAAGTCCTCAGTCCACTGTCCAAAGTTGAAATTTGCGTGAGGCGATTCAGATTATCGTATCGTTTCGTTGTCGTCATGCGCTGTGCTCCACTGTTGGTAAAGACAATCTGACTCACCATTTCATTCGGGCAGTGGCACATGATACTCGGGATGCTTTGCGGCAAAATCTTTGAGCCATCGAGCGCGAAGGTCCCAGAAAATTACGCCATTGACGGGCAAAATATTTATTCCAAAACCAGCATGGTTCGACAGATGTCGATCATACATTAATGGATATCCATCTGGAACCGCATTTGTCCCAAAAAAGGGAGTCCAATTAATGTAAACATAGTCACTTTCGATAGCAGTATTTGTTACTGTTAATGACCGTTTTCTTACACCAGGACAACTTAAAATATTCACCATTGAAGTGGTGTTAGGAATCTGAAACCGATAACTAGCTGTTGCGACCGCAATAATGTTAGTAGGATAGAGCCCGTTATGTTCCAAACGATAACTCATTACATTAGCCTTAAGCGCTGCCAATGTATATTGGCACGCAAAAACTTCTCGCACTCGTTCCAATATGCTAAACAAAAGCACTAATGCGAGAAGCGCAAAAGCTGATTGCTTAATGACTCGTCTTAATTTTACCATTTCCATCCCGTAATGCTTCCCCGATAAATTCTTCCAGCTGAATCTAATTTAGTTTTCCACTTGCCTCCTTCGCAGGATAGATAGCTTATTTGCGCAAAGGTTACGTAAACTTCTGCTAACTGATCGATGTACAACCATACAGGAAGGCCACAAGTAGTACTATTGTTGCATTGCACCCTTATTCCAACTGTGTCATCGTGAAGATAACACGTATCCCACAAAAGAATCAAATTTTTGTAGGAGCCCCCTGTGAAAGACAAACTCACACTCATATTAATGCTTCCACCTAGGAAATAATTACCAACAGAATCAGTCCGAGTCATCTGATGATAAGCCGGTTTTTCACAGCAAGGGTCACCATCCCCAGGTAGCTTATAAAACCACTTGCCCGGAGTGTGACGTGTTACAGTGTGACCATTCACGGGTTGCGTCTCTGTTGTCGTCAAGAACGGCCCTGGCGTACCCCAGTTATAAAGACCCAACGGATCGACTTTCGTAATAGGATTGTTGCGTGCAAACGCATAAAGATTAAAACCGCCTTGTTCTCCCAACGGGTCTCTATCTGGCCATCTACCTGTAATCGGGTCATAATAACGATAACCATAATAATAGAGACCAGTTTCCCAGTCGTAGAATTTCGTGGAGAAGAGAAACGGATTTAGTTTGGCAAGCGGGCCGGTCGCGCGTATGGGTTCGCCAAAGGGGCCATACTCATACTGCGCTGCAATCGTCCCATTGGCCGCGTTTACAAGTGCCACTACATTTCCATTGCCATCAAAACAATAGAAATACGTCCCCGCATTCGTCTCCGAATAGACGGTCATGGAAATGAGTCCACCCACTCCGCCTGCACCCTGTATACTCCCACTTAAATCTGTGCCCCACTGGAAAGAAGTCAGGAGTGAGGAGTCAGGATTCAGAATAGCTACAAGATTCCATCCGTCATATACAAACTTGTTGGTGGACTGTGGAACATAAGTCGAGCCATTCCATGTCGAAACAATCTTTTGAATTCTCCGACCCTGCCAATCGTAGGTAAAATCCACCTTCTGTTTGGCGGCATCCGGCACAGTGGAAATGGATGCAATCGAAACGAGATAATTCTCTCCATTCCAAATGTTCGTCCATAATCCGCCGCTGGTTTGATTACCGTCTAAATCATAGGTGAATGAATTCGTTTGTGGCGCAATTAACAGATTCCCATTCGCAGCAGAACTTCCGTTCATATTGACTTGCACATTTTGCCAGACCGGATTGTTTTGATTGGTCACTGACAATTCCGCCCGGAAGTATTCAATCCTGCGATAAGGATTAATGCCATTAACAGTCAACGTATTGGTTGCAATCGCCACACCAATTACATCCACGTAATTGGGAACTGTTCTTTGCGTGTATTGATTTAGGTTGTTGGCTATATAACTGGAGCTTCGTTGGTTGCCACCATTTTGATCTCCACCCGACAACGTTTGTGTTCGGTTCCCGATATTATCAAAGCTGTAACCGAATTCCTGCCCGGCAATCATTTCGGCACGCTTTCTTAGGAAGGGTTTGGCAACTTATTTTAGCCACATTTATTTAATCATTGGAATACAAGGAAATGCAATAACAGAAATAACACAAAAAAATAGAAAAGAGTATATGACAGCCAAAATTCCTAGATACAGCACGTTGATTTCACTTGTGGGCCGTTTCCTAAAAGCCACGAATGCCGAGAACAACCAAAACGGGATTGGAATTACTAAAAATAGGAATTTGTTCGCTAGAAAAAATTGAGTGCAACCCGGGAAGTTACTTGTCAAGTGAAGCGGATAGATACTCTGGAACAAAACAAGCATCAACCACAGTCCAAAGCAACCAACCGTAAAAGCTAAAGTGAATAGAATATTGGTTATTTTTTGCATACCATTAAACCATGAGTCATGGGTCTTGGGCTTGACTGGGCCCTGACGGATTCAATGTAGGATTCGAGTTAAAAGAATCATATGCCCATGTAAACGAAACACAGCCAAGAGCCTTGCCGTCACTACAATACGCACAATCCTTAAGTTTAAATGCAGTTCCGAATAGCCACCCACTCCAAGGGGCATCAGTGATTTCTAAATTCCCACTGCCAGTCTGTTCGTCGAATGTCGGATCACTCCACCATGGAACGTAGTTATGTTTAAATGAAATTGTTTGCACTAGGTGAATGTTATTTTTGGCACATGTGCAACAGTTTTTATCAGGCACAAATCGAACACTAAAACCATCAACAGGTGTGCCCGGAGTTACACCACGCTTATCTGCATCTGACCCATAAATTGGCACCTGCTTTGGAGAAACCACGAAAAACCCGCATGCAAGAGCATATAAATCAATGTTTTTAATGGGATCGTTGGCGATAAAACAATAAAGGTTCTTCTCTTGGTTGCGGTCAAAGCTTCGACGACTGCGATTCAGAGTTTGGAAGCCGATCTCATTGATGGGGTCGTGATTTGACCATGTGCCGGTGCTTGGCGTGTATTCACGATGCAGATACTTAATTCTTTGAGTCACATCATCTGCAAATTGAGTGCTGAAACGGATTGGATTCAATTTTCCAACTGCTCCAGTGATACGAATGGTTTGACCGAATGGGTCATACTCATAGTTTGCACTCGTGGTGCCATCAGCGGCATTGACCAAAGCAGAGACGTTTCCATTTCCATCGAACGCTGCGAAATGTGTGCCGTTAGTCTTGAAACTCACCGCCAATAATCCACCAACGCCACCCGCGCCTTGCATTGAGCCACTCAAGTCAAGTCCTCGCATGAATGACATTACCAAACCGTTCGTCTGGTCGAGAATCGCCAGCAACACTTTCCCATCCCACACAAACCGATTCGTGTATTGCGGCACATAAGAACTTCCGTTCCAGCTTGAAACGATTCTTTGATTCCATCTTCCATCAGGCAGATAGCTCCACTCTTCTTTCATGCGCCCAGCCGAAGGAACATTCGTCAGGTTTTGAGTGGCAATCAAACGATTCTCTGCGTCCCAAGTATTTGTCCACAGTCCATCACTGGTTAAGTTGCCATCCGCGTCATACACGAACGCTTGAGGAGACTTTGCCAAAAGAACATTACCTGTCACACTCGTTTGCCCCGTTGCCGCTACGATGATGTTTGTCCAAAGTGCCAACGAACTATTATCTACGCCCAGTTCCTTCCTGAAATATTCCACCTTCCGATATGCCGTCTGGCCATTCACCGTTACCGTGTTCGTGGCAAAGCTCACGCCTTTGATGTCCACATAACCCGGCACATCCCGGCTGGTGATTTGATTGAGTGTGTTGTTCGTATAGTTCGCCGTGCGCAAATAGCCGCCGTTCTGGTCTCCGCCGGCTTGGGTCTGTATGCGATTGCCGATATTGTCAAACGTGTAATCAAACTGCTGGCCAGCGACGGGTGTCCCGTCAGACCAATACTTATTGCCGCCGGTCACTTGGCCCAGCGAGTCGTATTGATAAATCCAGTAGGAACCGTCGGCCAGGGTGTCCTTGGTGCGCTGATTGGCGGGGTTGTAGTTGTAGGTGTGAGAGTCCAAAGTCCTCAGTCCACTGTCCAAAGTCGAAATTTGCGTGAGGCGATTCAGATTATCGTATGACTTGGTTGTGGTCATGCGAGTTGTGCCGCTCTGCTTAAAGGCAATCTGGCCTACCAACGGCGAGTTGGCAAGATAGGAATAAGTCGCCGAGTCCAAAGTCCCAAGTCCAATGTCCAAAGTCGAAACGGTCTGGAGACGGGAGGCGGTGTCGTAGTCATACGAAGCAGAAGCAAGGAGCACGGATGAAGGACTAAGTAAAGCCAGATTCGTGCGGCGCAAATACGCGTCGTAATTGTTGGTCACGGTAAGGCCATTCAAGGTGCCGCCGGAATACGATTCGCTTAAAAGCTGATTCGCTGAATTATATGTCAGGGACTCGGTGGAACTCGCCCCTCCGACTTGGATGAGACGGCCCAAACGGTCGTAGGTGTTGGTGACGTTCGATGTTGCGCCGCCGGAATAAACAATTGTGGCCAAACCGCCAGCATTGTCATAAGCATAGGTGGTTGTGATTCCTCTCGCCCAAGTCCGCGATGCCAGTCGATTTGCCGATGTATTTACATAACCCAATTTACTGCTGTCCGGAAATGTTTTGTTCGTCAGGAAACCGCGATAACCGTCATAATTCCACGTCGTCACGCGCGCACCGCTGCCGCTGCTGAAATTGCTCCAGTTTGTCATGGTCTTTAATCGTCCGGCGTAATCGTATCCGTAACCGACCGGATAGGTGCGCGAACCGTATTGCAAACCAAGCTCACCTGTGGGCAGATAAACGCTGTTGACGGTCATGTTATCGGGCTGCGTTACGCTGACAGCTTGTAGCATGTTGTTGTAAGTGGTGGTTGTGGTCTGGGACAATGGCGCGGTTACGCTCGTCACCAGATCGGCGTTATTAAAACCGTAAGTGGTCGTGCCATTACGAGCATCGGTGACGGTGTTTTGTCGGCCTTGCGGGTCGTAACCGTAGGTGGCACCGCCAATCGGGTTGCCGTTGGAGTCATAGCGTGTGGTGGAAATGGGCCGGCCATAGGAGTAGGCGCTGATGGTGTAGGAGCCGTCCGGGGCGGTGGTGATGGTTGAGCGGCTGTTGCCCGAATAACTGGTCTGGTTGGTGGTCGTCACCGGCGTGCCGGCGTCGCGATAAACGGTCTGCCAGTTGGTTAAGCCGTCGGTTGAGACACGGATTTCACTGATTAACGCGGATTGATCCACGCCGTTTTGGTTCCAGACATAGGTGCGTGTGCGGCGGACATTGGCGTTGTTATTGGTGGTCACGTCGTTGGTGGTGCAGGTGATGCGGTCGTTGTTCCAATCGATGCTGGTTGCATTTTTCGTCATGGACGCCACCGTATAGGCCAAGTTGGCCTTTCCATCATATTGGTAGAGAGTCGTGTCGCCATCGGGGTCAACTGTATTGAGATTTTTATTTCTTCCATTCGTCGTTGAAAAATCCATTGCTGTAAATGGCTGTAACGTGCCCTTTCGAATCACTAACAACAGCCATACCGGTAAAAGCTATTAACGAATTAATGTCGAGGTAGCGAGTATCTCCATAAATTCGTGCGGTTTCTCCGTTCTTTGTGGTGAAAATCCGAAGCGGCTTTCCATAAAGCTTCTCAATGTCTTCTGTGTTCATGCCGAGATTAGCACGGCAACCATCATAACGCTTGGATAATTCCTCATTAATTTCATAGCCCTTCTCAAGCTGCGGCAGCCCCCGCCATAAATAACCCGAAAGTAAAAAAGCGGGCAGTATGTTGAGCGGCTCCATTCCCGCCCCGCTATACGGTTTTAAATCATTGACTATTTCATCACGAGTCAACGCCGAAGCATCAATTATTTTCGTGATACTCCCGTTAATCGCCGGATCATCAATATCCCATGATTTAGCCCGTGTTGCAGTAGTTCCTCGATATGGATAAGTTTCTATTAATTCTGGAAATGAGAATGGCTTGATTATCTTAAACAGCATTTTATCTCGGAATAGAAGCCAAAAACTAGGACCGTCAGCATTTCGCACAAAGCAGCTAATTAACGTATAGTTCCCACCTGTTTCCGCGACTGTGAATGAGTGACTAGCCGCAATTCCAAATGTATTTCTTACCATATCAAGAGACGTCCCATTTGTAATTGCTAAAAAGGTCTTTTCAGGAACAGTTAACCTCTTGACCATTGAATTGATATGCCTGTACCGTGAGGTACAGCCATATAAAACAAACATCATCAATAAAACAATGCTTGTTAGAATACTTATGTGTTTAATTTTCATTTGAGCCTTTCTAATTACAACAAGCGCACTTCGCAGCCGAAAGATCAGGAAAATCGTCAGTTCGAGAGTTGCCTATGTTGATGAACCGATGTTGTTTGCGGCAGTAATACTTTGGACCTGTACTAGGTTGGTTAACCATACACGCCAACACGCTTAAATTGCATATCTCGCATGGAGTAAATGTGACAGGGATACCGTGCGCTAGCTGGTCTAGTTTATAAAGTGTTGACGCCCAAGAGGAAGCAGAACAATTATTTTGATCAAAGCATTGATCATGCTGGGCGCAGCACCTCAAACCACCATCACTAGTGATTGGATTAGGTATCGGGCCAATACCGTCACACGCTGGGCAATCCAAACCCAGAGGATCATATTGGCTCACCGGATTATTGAGCACGAAAACATAGATGAGACCAGTTTGAATTATACTGGCATTTTCTAGGCCAGCAATGTTTGGAGAACTGTGGATAAATTTCCGAACTGCATCCAAAGCAGCCAGCATAAACTCGCTCAATTTTTCGGGAGGCGGTCTTGGTCTGTTCGCTACAACTTCAAATCCAAGCTCACCAAACGGATCTTGATTCAAAAATCTTCCAACGGCTGGTTCGTAATAGCGATAACCATAGTAGTAAAGGCTCGTTTCCCAGTCATAAAATTTTGTAGCCCCCAAAAATGGGTTAATTTTAGATAACGGACCAGTTGCACGGATTACCTGCAGGAACGGATCGTATTCATATTGCGCAACAATCATCCCGTTGGCCGCATTGACCAACGCCATGACATTTCCGTTGCCGTCATAGGCATAGAAATACGTTCCCGCATTCGTCCCCGCATATATCGTCATCGAAATGAGACCACCCACCCCACCGGCTCCTTGCAAGCTGCCACTCAAATCCGTCCCCCAAGTAAAGCTTTGCAGTAGATTATTGTTCCCGTCGAGAACAGCGATGAGATTCCATCCGTCATACACGAATTTGTTGGTGGATTGAGGAACGTAATTTGAACCATTCCACGATGAAACTATCTTCTGTATCCGCCGGAACTTGGCATCATACTGGTAATCAATCTTTTGCTTGGCTGCACTGGCAACGTTTGTCTGGCTGGTTATTGATATTAACCTATTCTCCGCGTCCCAAGTATAACTCCATAATCCATCATTCGTTAAATTGCCATCCGAATCATAAAGAGGAGTTTGATTGTATGGAGGGAACAGAATGTTGCCAGTGGCGCTGTTACCGCCAGCATTGATACTTACGCTTTGCCAGGTCGGCCCTAAAGTGTTTGTAATGGTTATTTCACTTTCAAAATACTCCACTTTGCGAAGTGCCGTGTTGCTGTTGACGGTAACAGTGTTTGTGGCAATGGCTACGCCCAAGATGGACTTATAACCCGGGGTTACGATGTTTGTATATTGATTGAGGGAATTGGCATTGTAGGGAATCGTCCGTAGGTTTCCGCCACTGGCATCGCCACCAAATTTTGCAGTAGTCCTGTTGCCAATATTGTCAAACGTGTAATCAAACTGCTGTCCGGCAATCATTTTGGCACGCTTCTTAAGTATGGTTTGTCAACTATAAGCGAAAAATTAATTTCATTTTGACGAAATCACTCCTATAAGAGTCCCCAAAATCATTAAAATGATTACCGCCCATCTTACCGATAAAACTTTTGGAAACAAACAAAACGGTGGAAACCAGTTCCAGAGTTTTGAGTTTTGTCCGCCGAGACACATCCATATCAACAGAAGGCAACATTCGAGAATGGCTATCGGACCCAGTATTATATCATACTGCTCCAACCAACGCTTACGTGCTACCTGATCCTCGATAAATGCGGCTACAATGCTCCACAACATTATGAGCGACAGACCTAAAACAATGAAAAACTCCAAGGCTCGTAACGCCTTCCTATTGGGTGTGAGTGGTTCGTCGCTCATTTTCAATTTATCACCCACCAATATCCAGCGGTCCAAAGGAAACCGGCACTAAAACCCGGCACAAGATGGCTTGTCCTAAAAGAAGCCCTCGGTGTTACGAAATCAATAACCTCAAACACCCGATATAATCCGAAACCGTATTCCGTCACATTGCCGATTCCATTGTGCGCTGACCACGGGATACATCCTGTGGTAAAGGTGTCGCTTCCCCCATAGGTATACGACAACGCGCCGCCTCCACCCAATCCATAGCCTAAATAGCGGTAGTTTTCGCTTTCGGGATATATACAGCACTTGGGATCGGCTGTTAATGTCGCCCATACGTCGAGAATCACAACGGCACTACCCCCGCCGGTCACCATAGTAACGTTTATAGTCCATTTATCGCACGTTCCCGCCGGACACAGACCGAGTACATCGAATTTATCCTCTGGGTCATTTTGGATAAAAACGGATTCGTTACCGGATGGCGAACGGACACTCATTGCATATCTGTCCTTCGGGCTTAACAACTTCACATAGCTGCGAAGAAAACTTAACTCCTCGATGGGGTCCCTATTTGGCCACGTCCCTGTGGAGGGTTTGTAATACCTGTGGCCATAATAATAAAGTCCCGATTCCCAATCGTAATACTTTGTCGAACCAAGCATGACATTGGTAAACGCCATCGGCCCAGTTGCGCGAACAACACCGAGGAATGAATCATAATCATACTGTGCCGTCGCTGTACCATCGGCGGCATTAATTAACGCCATTACATTCCCGTTTCCATCATACGCCACAAAACAATTCGTCGTTGTGAAGCCGTAACGACTGACTTCCAGCAACCCGCCCACGCCGCCCACTCCTTGGGGCGATCCAGAAAGATCATTACCCCAAATATAGCTGCGGACGAGCGAATTGTTCGGAGCAACCTCGGCAGTCAAGTTCCATCCGTCGTACACAAACTTGTTGGTGGACTGTGGAACATAAGCCGAGCCGTTCCACGTCGAGACAATTTTTTGAATTCTCCGGCCTTTGGCATCATAAGCAAAATCCAATTTTACTTTTGAACCGGCTGGAGCATTGGTAAGACTCGTGAGGTTAATCAGCCGGTTTTCAGCATCCCACGTGTATGTGAACCGTCCGTCATTGGTCAGATTTCCGTCCGCATCGTAGCTGAACTGCTCCGGCGTCTGCGCAACAAATACATTCCCCGTCACACTTGTCTGTCCCGTTGCCGCCACGATGAGATTTGTCCACAAGGCTGATGAACTGTTGTTGACGCCCAGTTCATCCCGGAAATACTCCACCTTCCGATACGCCGTCTGGCCGTTGACCGTCACCGTGTTCGTGGCAAAGCTCACGCCCTTGATGTCCACATAACCCGGCACGTCCCGGGTGGTGATTTGATTGAGGGTGTTGTTTGTGTAGTTCGCCGTGCGCAAATAGCCGCCGTTCTGGTCCCCGCCAGCCTGGATCTGTGTGCGATTGCCGATATTGTCAAACGTGTAATCAAAGTGCTGGCCAGCGACGGGTGTTTCATCGCTCCAATACTTGTTGGCGCTGATGACCTGTCCGAGCGAGTCGTATTGATACAGCCAGTAACTGCCGTCGGCCAGCGTGGCGCGCGTCCGTTGGTTGGCGTTGTTGTAATTGTAGGTGTGAGAGTCCAAAGTCCTCAGTCCACTGTCCAAAGTCGAAATCCGTGTAAGACGGTTTAGGTAATCGTATGACTTGGTTGTTGTCATTCGGGTTGTGCCGTTCTGGTTAAAGGTAATTCGGTTTACTTATTGTTCCCCGAAGTCGCTTTTTCTAATTGTGTCGCCAGCCTTCACATCTCTTCTAAGCTTCATGCCTTCCAGCGTCTTTAGACCCGATACTTCGTCTACTGGCACTTCATCGGCCAAGTACACCCGTTTCATTCGGCCAAACCCTTTTTGAAATTTACTGCCCGAATTCAGGTCCTTCGCATATGCAAATACAACCCAATAATTTCGGCATGACCAATTTGTGACTACCTCCGACGGAACCTCACGAGGAGGTAAACGGACATTGTTAGTCCAATTATCAATGGCACAGGCATGCACCATATTACTCTCTACAAGTGGAGGCGAATATATGCCAATGACAACTCCATGCTTGTCAATCGCAAGTAAGCTCGGCCAACGCTGGAGCAGGTTATATGGTTCTGGTAACGGAGCGTGCCTGAGTTTATTATTATTAACAACGGGGAAGTCAGTTAAGTCTTTAATTGCAGTTGGAGGATTGATATCGGGCGTAAAAAACATCGGGCCGTAGGTAAAGCCGATCACGGCAACATTGGTGCTGTATTGTTGTCTCAAATTATGCAGGACGGTCAATTGCTGTATTAAAGTCTTTTCGTTTCGTGGGCCGTCAACGAAATCGCCAGTATCAAACGCAACTAACAGCAATCGTTTCCCTTTATAATCCTGCAATCGCAATTCCGGACCATCATCACTCCTATCTCTCAACGGACAAGAAAATTCGGGCGCTGGCACACCAATCCATTGAGAATAATAATCGCGTGTTTGTCGTTCAACATTCTGGCGTGTCTGTCCAACTGCGTCAGCTCGAAACAACAAGCTTGTCAATAATACAAGTAACGTATATCGCATAAATAATTTATAATGTTAAGGTGATCACGGCTCTTAAAAGCTAATTATCGTAATTTTGCAGCAGAACCGTCCTTTTCCGTCTTCAGCATTTCTTCTTGAACACATAGCGCACTGTATCTCAGCGTTCGCCCTTTCATTGGAAAGATTGGCATTGGCGCGCGCACAATCACACAGCAGATCGTCACACCTGTCAGTATCGACTTTACCGGCCAGCTTTTTGTGGTTATCAAGATCCCAATTTGCAAAGCAGGCATCATGTTTTCGACAGCAATTATCCAGACCATCCTTTACAGCGGGCGATGGATCGTTTTCCCAATCGTAATCTGTTGAGGCTATGTTTTGACCCCCTGTCCAATCAGATCCACACCAATTGCCCCAGATTTGTTTCAAACCTCTTGGATCAATCTGGTCTATGGGCGAGTTTTTCGCGAATAAGTAGCTTGGAAGATTTCCATGTTCAACCAAATGTTTTTGAGCACGCCAACCTTTTCCTTTAGTTTGCTCCCGCAAAAATGCTTCGTCTCCAAGTGGGTCTTTGCCCAAGAACCGCCCGAATGATGGAGAATATGGACGCATTTCATAGAGAATCAGATCAGTTGTGTCATTCATTCGCTTCGTCGAAAATCTGAACGGATTCTCTTTAGCCATTAAGCCGGTGGCTCGAATCGGTTTTCCAAACGTTTCATATTCGTAATTCGCCGATACCGTTCCATCACTCGCCTTTACTAACGCGGCTACGTTTCCATTTCCATCATACGCATAGAAATGCTCTCCATTGACTGCGCTGTTCATCATCAACAACCCACCAACACCTCCAGCACCGTCCATGCTCCCGCTCAAGTCGAGTCCCCAAGTATAAGAACGAACCAACGCATTGTTTGTCGCGTTCAACTCCGCAATATGTCGCCAACCATCGCTTACAAACTTCAAATCTTCTGTCACCAAATAGCTGCCAGAACTGCCATCATACGTCGTCTGGCGAATCCTTCTTCCTTTGCCGTCATATTCCCATGTTACTTTCCGTTCAGAGGCGGTCGGTGTGTTGGTCAAACTTTCAGCCTTTGTCAGCCGATTTTCAGCATCCCATGTCAGCATCCATCGCCCATCATTCGTCAGGTTCCCGTCGGCATCGTAGCCAAATGTTTCTGGTGTCTTTGTGATGAAGATGTTGCCGGTATTGGTATTGTTACCACTCGCCACTGTGACGCCGAGCCACGCCGGCGCGGAAGAATTATTCGTGCCCATTGCGCTCTGGAAGTATTCAACTTTTCTATAAGCGATTTGCCCATTTACAGTGACCGCATTTGTTGCGATGGCTACGCCGATAACATCGTTCATCCCCGGATAATCACGGCTGGTAATTTGATTCAATGTGTTCACGGAATATGATGCAGGCCGGAGGCCTGCGCCACCTTGGTCGCCACCAGCTTTTGTCTGCGTCCGATTGCCAATGTTGTCAAAGTTGTATTCAAACTGCTGCCCCGCCACGGGGGTCCCGTCTGACCAGTATTTCTTGCCGGAAGTGACTTGGCCAAGTGAGTCGTAATTGTAAATCCAGTATGAACCGTCAGCTAACGTGGTTCGTGTCCTTTGGTTGGCGTTGTTGTAATTGTAGGTGTGAGAGTCCAAAGTCCGAAGTCCAACGTCCAAAGTCGAAATTTGCGTGAGGCGATTCAGATTATCGTATGACTTGGTTGTGGTCATGCGAGTTGTGCCGCTTTGCTGGAATGTAATCTGCCCCACCAGCGGAGAATTGGCAAGATAGGAATAAGTCGCCGAGTCCAAAGTCCCAAGTCCAATGTCCAAAGTCGAAACGGTCTGGAGACGGGAGGCGGTGTCGTAAGCATAGGAAGCAGAAGCAAGGAGCACGGATGAAGGATTAAGCAGGGAAAGGTTGGTGCGGCGCAAATAGGAGTCGTAATTGTTGGTCACCGTGACTCCGTTGACGGTTTCGCTCAAAAGCTGATTCGCTGAATTATATGTCAGGGACTCGGTGGAACTCGCCCCTCCGACTTGAATGAGACGACCCAAACGGTCGTAGGTGTTGGTGACGTTTGATGTTGTGCCACCGGAATAAACAATTGTCGCCAGACCGCCTGCGTTATCGTAACCGTACGTCGTCGTTATACCACGTGCCCAGGTGCGTGAGGCCAATCGTCCAGCCGAGGTGTAGGTGTAGCCCGGCCCGGCTGCGCCGCCGTCATAGGCCTTGCTCGTGAGCCAGCCTCGCTGGCCATTGTAATTCCAAGTCGTCAGGCGAGCGCCGGTGTTTGGATAACTCGACCAGTTGGTCATGGTTTGCAGCCGCCCGGCGTAATCGTAACCATAGCCCACCGGATAGGTGCGTGAGCCGTATTGCAATCCCAGTTCGCCGGTGAGCAGATAAACACTATTGACGGTCGTCCCATCAGGCTGGATGACACTATATGGCCGCATCATGTTATCATAAAGCGTAGTTGTAGTCTGGGACAATGGCGCAGCTACGCTCGTCACCAGATCGGCGTTATTAAAACCGTAAGTAGTCGTGCCATTACGAGCATCGGTGACGGTGTTTTGTCGGCCCTGCGGGTCGTAGCCGTAGGATGAAGAAGCAAGGAGTACGGAGGAAGAATCAAATCTTTGCACTTGGGTCAGCCGGCCATAGGAGTAGGCGCTGATGGTGTAGGAGCCGTCCGGGGCGGTGGTGATGGTCGAACGGCTGTTGCCCGAATAGCTGGTCTGACTGGTGGCCGTCACCGGCGTGCCGGCGTCGCGATAAACGGTCTGCCAGTTGGTTAAGTCGTCGGTGGAGACACGAATTTCACTAATTAACACAGATTGATCCACGCCGTTTTGATCCCAGACGTATGTGCGGCTGCGTCGAACATTCACACCGTTGACGGTTGTCACGTCGTTAGTGGTCCAAGTGATGCGGTCAGTGCCGCCAAAATCAATTGTGCCATTGCGATCCATGTCAATGGCGGTATAGGCGAGCTCGCCTTTGGTGCTGTAGGCATAAAGGGTTGAAACGTTGTCAGGATCAATCGTATTGGTGAGCTGGCCTTTTGAGTTGTAGAAGGACTGGCTGTAGTGATTATCAGCATAAAGTGTTTTGACGGTGCGGCCCGCCATATCGGTATAGGTCTTTGTCCATTCGGAAGTGAGGTTGCCATTGACATCGAGATTGGTTTCCACGGTGTAGGTCCAATAAGCGCCGGAATTATATTCCACGCCGTAGCTGTAGGCTTTTCCGTGCACGGCAATGCCAGTAACACTCTTGAGCGAGCCGTCGGCATAATAAGTGTCAATGCGCGTGCCGCCATTGGGATAAACGCTGGTGCGGATAGTTCCGCCCGTTGGGGCATTCGTCCGGCTGTAAGTGGTGACGCCGTCTAGGGCGTTGGTCTGTGCAATGAGTTCACCGGCCAGGTCATAGGATGACTGCCCAAGAATTACCGATGAGTCATCGGAGCCCACCCTGACAGATGCGAGGACATGACCGGCGGCGTCGAGGGCATTGGTGAAGGTGATGGGGTTGTTGCCGGTGCCATTGACATACCTTGCATAACCGATTTGGCGTTTGGCGGGGTCGTAGAGGTATTGGGTGAACACGCCGTCGCGGTCAATGGTGTTGTCCAGCCCACAACAGCCGTATTGGGTCGTCTCGGTCGTGCCGTCGTTGTATTGAACCAGTGTGGGCCGGCCCAAATCATCCGTCTGGAGGGTTACTGCGGAGGACAGCAACAATCCAGAGGCGATGTCGTAGGTCGCGTTGGAGATCGAGTTGCCCCCCAAATCCACCACGGTCACGGCCTTGGTGCCATCCACGACGTTGGTGCCCGTGGCATCGGGCACCCCCGACCAAACGGTGGTCGTCAAGCCGGTCGCATTGGTGGCATACTGATAAACACTCACCGTGCCGTCGGGGTTTTTCGTCCAAGCGGGATAACTTTCAAAATTGCCATCGGTGAACGAAGTATTGACTGTGACGAGATTGTTCAATGCGCCAATCACGGCGCCCGGTGTCTGGCACACGAAGTTGCTTACGCCTCCCGGAAAATCCACACGGTAGGAACGGGCTGTTTCCTGACCCAGCAAAGTCTCCACCGTTGTTGACTGCGCTGTGACACCGCTAGTGCCGGTAGTGTAACCATTAATTGTCACACGGCATTGGGATTCCGGAGCGCCCACAGGCGCATCCTTAAATTGTGCCACTGTCTTCACCCGGCGGGACCCGGAATCATACTGATAAAGCTCCCAATAGCCGGACGGCGTTGTGATTTGCTTCAATTGTCCGTAGTTGCCGCCATCCACGGCAGCGTTGGTGTAATAGCTCCATGTATTGGTCTGCGCTCCAAGCCCGTCCGGATTCACGATCCGTTGGATGAGATTCGTTTCGTCCCACGGAAATACCTGATACGTTTCGACCTGCTTAAAGGCCACAGTGTCATCTGCATTCAATACGACGTTTGTTTCGGTGAGGATCGTCTGGCTGCCATCCCAAAACTGCGACCGTGTTTCTTTGCGTAGTCCGTCACCGGTGATCAATTCCCAGTATTGTGCGTTCGCAACCCAAGTGTAATCATATTGATGATCACCCAGCTGGCCCGTGGTATTGATGCGCAATCGGTTATAGGTGTTGGTGGAAGCATCGGGATTTTGCACGGTGACTGCGTTAAAGGGCTGGCCGGTGGGCGGATAGAGACCGTTAATTTTATTCAGGCTGAAATTGGATGCCGTGTAGAAGTTAACCGAATAGCAGAAATCGTTGCTGACAATGACATCGGCAAGCAGTTGCGAAGTGCGTACCTGCCGCAACACGCCTGTGGCACCGTCATTGATCCGCTCGACGGATGCGCCTAAATATGCCTGAATGCCGTCAGGCTTGGCCAAAGACAAGCCCGGATAGTTGTCTTCGATGACCAGTTGCCCGGCATTTTGCTGATATGCATACTTGCCGAGTCCCATTCTGAAATGAAGGCTATTAAGACCGGCTTCTACAGAACCAGCGGCGCAGCTATTACCACTGCAACCGCCGCATTTAGCCCGCCAAGTAATATAAACAGGGGGGCCACTAAACGGCCAGCCAATATGGTTTCCACAACCATCGTCATCGGTTGCAGTGATCGTAACTTGCAGGCGTTTGCCATTGGGACAAATGGATATATCACTTGCTGGCAGTTTCTGATTAATAATTTGATTCCCCCAGTGTTTACTTGGGCAGGAGAAACTCGGGCCTGTTGAGGAAACGCTTCCAATCGTGCCCTTGTCATCAAAAGAAGCACTGTTCACTATCACTTCATAATTACCGGGAATAAGCGTGAATGGAAAATCGTCACTTTCCAAAGTTCGAGTGATGGTGGCACCGGCCCCCAGTCCGAGACTTCCCAACGACACCCAATAACTGTATGACTTGGATTGTTCCACCCACTCAGTATTCAATGCAAATACCCGGCAACAGGCAAAGCAAACCAGAAACGCCACAGTTATCCGAACATTGTAATGTAAGAAATTATAAATTAGTTTCATGGAATTATCTCCAGTTTGGCATAAATTCATTTTTTATTCCCTATTTCAACGGCGTGAACACCATCAGCCCATTTCCGGCGGTCAATCCGTTGGCCGAGTCGTAGGCCTGCCAATCACTAAGATCGCCAGTGTTGTAAACTCCGTCACCATTACTGTCTTCCAGATAATCGGGGATGCCATCGCCATCGTAATCAAGAGGATTGCCATAGGCATCCACAGCCACGTAGTGGTAGCCGATGCTCACGGTGTTGGTGCCTTCAATGACCTGATTGGTCGTGACGGTGTAGTGATACAGGCCAACCTGATCCGCCGTCGTGCTGCCAGCATGGATGAGCGGACTATCGGGCGGTTGATAGAAACCACCCAGCCAACTGGTCTGATAGGCCAGGGTTGCATTGGTCACCACGTCATTGGCATTGGTCGGATATAACCGGCCGTTGCAGTTGAGATAGGCGTTGTAACCATTGGTCAATGTGGAATTGGTAATGGTGCAAGTGTCGAAGTCGTTGTTAAAGGCATACCAGACGGTGTTCGAGGGTTGAGGCAGGTTGACGGTGGTTCCAAACACCAGATTGTTGGACAGGGCGAGCGTGGACTGAAGGTTGGTGGCAAAGTTGGCGATGGCGGAGTAATAAAAGAGATTGTTCATCAGTGTCACTGTCCCTCCAGCACTGTTGTCAATCGCCGCCCTGCACTGCACAAATTGGCTGTCCCGGACGCTCACCGTGCCTGAACCGGAAATGCCGGTGCCCGCATATGCCAGCCGCAAAAATCTATAATCGTTGGTCTGCCCGCTTTCGTCTGAAAGATACGTCCCGCTATTGGTATTGCTTGGATTGCCAGTGCTTCCCTCGATGGTTACGCCCGCTGAATTGTCGTCCTTGGAGGTCAAGACAGCCATGTCGGAGGGGCCGGTCAAACAGACCAATGGCCCGTTCAACGTCATTTGCGCCGCCGGTTGACCGGCGTATTTAATCACCGCTCCACCTTCGATCGTCGTGACACCGTATAATTGGACGGGTGTTCCTATGTAATACGTCATGTTGAATTCGAACATATAATTTGTCAGGGAACCCGAGAGAGCTGTGGGGATCGTAAGGGTCGCATTGGAACTGGTGACACTGCCCACAGCATTGGTAATCACGACGTAATAGTTGCCGGCATCGGTGGTTTGGATGTTGTTAAGTGTCAGTGTCGCGTTGGTCGCAGATTCCAGCGCAGCAGAGTTGAAATACCACTGATAACTCAAGGACATTGTGCCAATGGCAGTCACAGTGAACGTCGCGTTACTTCCTTGAAACACTATTTGATTGGTTGGTTCTGTTATGATCATTGGCGGCATCAGCGTCGTCGCATTGGTCTCGGCCGAATAACCCGATTCCCCAACCCAGTTGCTCGCTTTAGCCCGATAGTAATACGTCGTCCCCGCCGCCAGATTCGTGTCCACATACGACGTCACCCCCGACACCTCCGCCACCACCGTAAAAACTCCTTCGCTGTTTGTCGCCCGCTCAAGGCTGATTGCCACACCCGCGCCGCCATTCCATGTCTCCTGCCAAGTCAACCCAATCTGCGTGGACGAAATTGCCGTCGCCGTCAGGTTGGTCGGCGGCGTCGGCGCGGTCACCACCGCATACTTGGCATCCAAATACTCATTGACTGCCAGCCGTTCCCCCGCCGTCAGGGTTCGGTCAAACACCAGCACCTCAGCGATGTCCCCGGCAAAGCAAGGATTTCCAAAGAACCCCTCCCCTAACGTGGGATAAGGGTTATAGCCATAGATGTTGGTGGTGGTGCTGTACTGCAACTCCCCATTGATCCATGCCGCCCAGTAGTTGCTCTGCCCGGCTACCTCATACAGATGATACTGATACAACGGCTGCGCCGGAATGCCTACTGTACAGTACGAAGTGCTCCCGAAATCATCCACGATGTTCCCGCTGCCGTTCGGATATCCCAATTCCGAATCCCACATCCCGCCTGTACCCAAGGTCCAAAGAGGCCCGTTGCCTTGACCCGGTGCTACATTCGCCTTCAACACCACAAACGCCTCTGCTTGCGTCGTTCCGTTCAAAAAGTTCGGCAAAGTGAAATACTGATCACTAGGATACGGGTTGTTGTTGGTTGGATTAAATCGCACCACCGGCAAGCCGTTGAGTGCGTTGGTGACATAGAGTGGCTGAGAGTATGTATAACTCTGGGTGGCACTGTTATTCCAACCACTGCTGTCAGGCCACGTGCTGACGGGAGCATTGTTGGTAAGTCCGGTAATTACATTCGCTTTCAGCCAGAGACGAACATTGTTGCTGGCAAACAGGGAGCTGATGGTAATGTTCACCACTGAAGAAGTGGCGGAAAGACCGTAGTTGTCATCCGCCACAGCCGTAAGGCCATAGCTCCCGGCCTGCGCATTGCTCCAAACCAGACTGTAGGGCGGATTGGTTACAATGCCCAGACTATTGGTCGCCCCTTCAAAAAATTGAACCTGAATAATGGTTCCTGCAAAATCACTGGCGGTAGCCGTCAATGTCACGTTGGTCTGACTGGCAATAATGATTGTGTTGTCGGCTGGATTGGTGATCGAAACTGTTGGCGGTATCGGCACCGTCAGCACAGCATTGGAACTGGTTGCCGAACCAAAAGCGTTGGTCACCACCACCGCGTAATTGCCCGCATTTGTTGTCTGAACGTTGGTCAGTGTCAACGATGTGTTGGTCGCTCCACCCAGTACATTCATTCCGTTGAAATACCACTGGTAACTCAATGGAGTTATACCCGCTGCCGTCACGCTGAAGGTCGCGTTGCTCCCCTGAATCACCGCCTGACTTTGCGGTTGCGTCAAAATCGCCAGCGCCCAATTGGTTTCACCATTGTCAACCAATCCATTTCCATTAGCATCTTCGATGTAATCCGGTATGCCATTGCTATTTGAGTCGAGTGGATTGCCATATTGATCCACGGCTATGTAGTGGTAGCCGATGCTGACGGTGTTAGTGCTTTCAATAACCTGATTGGTCATGACGGTGTAGTGATACAGGCCGACCTGGTCTGCCGTCGTGCTGCCGGCATGGATGAGCGGGCTGTTCGTCGGCTGATAGAAACCACCCAAAGGCCCGGATTGGTAGGCCAACGAGTTGGTCAGCACGATGTCATTCGCATTGGTCGGATAAAGCTGCCCGCTGCAATTGAGATAAGCGTTGTAACCGTTGATGGTCATCAGTTTTACACCCCTCCTACCAGGTTCAGAAATAGTGCAGCTGTCGAAATCGTTGTTAAATAAAAACCATATGTTGGAGTTAGAGTAGGACTGAAGTGTTACCGGCGTGTTCCAAAACAGGCTGTTGGAAAATGACAAACTATAATTTATTTCGTTAACAGAACCAGCAGAGATACTTGAACGGGCGAACAGGGTGTTCTGGATGTTGGCCGTAGTCGAATCCGCACCATCAAAGATATTCTGCCCGTTCCACAGTTCGCAATTTTGAACCAGCAGACTGTTAAAAGCCCAACCGCTGGAGTTGTAGAATTGATACTCTCCGCCCGCCGGAGTCACAAATTGGCTGAATTGAAACGTGCCGTTTGGCCCCACGCTTCCATAGTGATAGGAATTTATATTCCAGCTATCCCAGAGGCTGTCAGGCCCGATGGATATGGGTTGCTCTTGAACCGCAAGATACCATACAAACCGGTTGGGAGTGAGCGGCGTGCCCACGGAAACCACTGAACTGCCATCCTGCAACCAAATCCCCGCCAAATCATTGTAGCAGGCAATCACCGTGCCGTTGTTGATCGTTAGAGTTGCATTGGTAATGAAATACCTTTCTGTGATATAATCAATCGGGTCGTAGTGATAGCCCAAGTCCGGTGCAGCATTCGTGTCTCTTGGGGCTTGCGGTCCCAACGTGACGTTTGAGGTAATCGTCACGTTGGAATAACCACTCACAATGGGCGGATGGGTGGTCTTTTTCTTAAGGTCAGCCAGCAGGGTCAGGTCAATGTTCGTTGTGCCGGCGTTGGTAAAAGCGCAACCATTGGTAAGATAATAATTGCCAGCACCTACTGCTTGAAACGGATAGAAGTTGTTGGTGACTGTTGAGGAACCAAAATTCGGGCTGTTGTAAAACCCGTTATCACTGCCGGAAATTTGATAGGTCAGCCACGGGACTGTGGGGTTGTTGGTCAGGTTTGACACATTGACAAAAAGGCAATTCGTAAAACACGGATTGAATGACTGATAGCCCTCGTTAACCGCCGTGAGGTAGGAACTGGAACTGAACGTTGAATTCTGAACATCGAGGGAACACGAAAACAGGTTGTTGAAATTCGTCTGCACACTGCTAAACAACACGTTTCTCAGGTAAACAGCATTAGCAAAGGCCGTAAATCCGTTTTGACAATTAACAATCTGGCCGTTGTAAAAGTAACAGGAATTATTACAACTCAGTGAAACCGCTTGCCGGGCATAGGCAATGCGGAAATAAGAGATCGTCTGTATAGTGCCGGATTCAATAATCTGCAAAACGGGGTTGGCATAATAACCTGAAGGATTGCCCGATCCAAATGATTCACCCACTGAATTGTCATCCACAGCGGTAAAAATCACCGGCCGATACGCGCTCGCCTGCCAGTTGATCGTCGGCCTAAATGCGCTAATCGTTATTGCCAACGAAGCATTGCTGGCGTATTTGAGCACCGCTCCGCCTTCAAAGGTGTTGGTTCCATACAGATTCACTGCTCCGCTGATGTAATAGGTCGTGTCGCCTTGAAACGTCCACCCGGTTTGGGTAGTCATGGTTACATAATCCAGCACCAAACCCCGGGAGGGGGAGGAAGCCTTGGTCAAGAACATGGTGTTGGTGGTCGCCTTGGCCAGCCGTTGCGGCGGTAAAACCAATGTCTTCGATATGGTCTGCGGTATTGTCCTCGAACTCGTCTGGACGGCCGGTTGCGGCAAGGCATTGAGTTCACCGGCGATGGATGTCACCGGCACTTCCTCCACCAAAAATTGCCGGCCTTCCAACTTCACCCAGGACTTGCTCACCGATGCGCCTCCTTCATGTGTATCCGACCTCAACAGGAAAGCCCAGCCCGGCATCATTTTCATTGTCCCAAAGTCCAGGTTCTCGTCACTCAAGGTGATTCCCGCCTGCTTCGGCAACACCATTGTTGTCACCGCCGGTTGCGGTGGATTGAAAAATTCCGTCAACACCTGCAACCGTGCTGTTGCGGGGTTAAGGCCATAGGATTCCGGCGTCGGCGGTTGTTCCCGCAGGATGATGTCCTGCTCAAACCCGGCTTTCGTATAGGTGTAACGCAAATCGGCTTCAACCCCCGTGAAGGCGTCGGGATAGATGACTTGATTGGAACCCACCAACTGCCCGACCGAATCCTTGAGTTCCGCAATCAGCACGGATTTGACACCGTCATCATAACTCAATCCCAGTGGCCGGCTTTGCAGCGTTTTCCCGTCCGGTGTCACCAGGCGGATTTCACCTTGATAGATGTCCCCGGGGAAATAGGCCTGATGCCGGCCTTGAGTTGCCGCTGCTGTGCCATTGGGCAATATGTCTATCTCTTCCTTCGATTCCACCCATTGGCCGTTCTTCCAGTAGTTCAACCCCGTGGCCAGTTCCACATAGGCTTGATTGGTTTGCAGGACGGTACGGCCTTGGGCGTTCACTGTCCGGACGATCTTTTGCCAGACCCGGGAATCGGCTCCCTGTTCGCCAATCCGGTAGCCGACAACGGAAGATGGCCTGCCCGTTGTGGTGGTGGCTGTCGTTTGCGCCTGGGTCAGGTCAATCAACAAACAGGATGCCGCGAGAATCGCCAGTGTCTTTTTCATGGGAAAGAAACGGTTGAAATATCGATTACAGAACTTGAGACGTAGTTTTGGAGAATCACCCCTATCCAAGCAGGCCATCCCGGTAGATGCGCTGTGACCCTTCTGATTCATATCGCTTTAACGGCCTGCATCACAGAGCCAGCACGTCAGCCATATGATGTGACTCGAAACTAACGGCTTTTAACTGACAATCCCCAATCGCCGCAAGAAAAACTTATTCACAACGCTTCCATCTTAACTTTTTATTGTCTCATGACAACGACGGCAGGGAAACAATCCGGTGACAAATCATGCATCCGCTCCGCACCGCCGTCGAAATTATTCCGCCGAAAAACGGTAAATAATCGTGTTTTGATAAACCTGCCCTGGTCTCAACACGGCTGATGGGAAATGCGGCTTGTTTGGGGAATCAAGAAAATGTCCCGGCTCAATGCAAAAAGCGGCACGGGGCCGATGAATCCTGTCACCTTTTCCCCTGTGCCCGTCGAGGTTGTTGCCGCTGTAAAATTGCGCCCCGGGTTTTGTGCTCAACACTTCCATGACGCGGCCCGTGGTTGGTTCCCAAACGCGCGCCACCAAACCAAGTTCACAGGGCTGTTTGTTAATCACCCAGTTATGATCATAACCCTTGCCAAACTTGAGCTGCGGATCGTCGTGGTTTATGCGCGCCCCGATTTTCACGGGTTTGCGAAAGTCAAAAGGTGTGCCGTCCACAGGCTTTAATTCCCCAGTCGCGATTTGCGTTGCATCCGCCGGTGTAAAATGATTTGCGTTGATGTGAAGTTCGTGATTCAACACATCACCTTCGCCCGCAAGATTGAAGTAGGAATGGTGCGTGAGATTGCAAACAGTGGGCGTGTCGGTCGTGGCTGTAAAATCCAATTTCAATTCATTCTCATTGGTTAATGTGTAAATCGCTTTCACGTAAAGATTCCCGGGAAACCCCTCCTCGCCATCCCTGCTCAAATAGGTGAGTTCAAGGGCTGGACCTTTGTCGGTCTCCATGGCTTTTGCCTGCCATACAACCTTGTCGAATCCTTTGAAGCCGCCGTGCAGACAATGTTGTCCGTTGTTCTTCGTCAGTTTATGGGTTTTCCCTTCAAGAACAAACTGCGCGCCTCCAATGCGGTTTGCGTAACGCCCGATCAGCGCGCCAAAGTAATAATTGTATTTCAGGTAATCAGCCAGATTATCGTAGCCAAGAACCACGTCGGCGTATTTGCCATTGCGGTCGAGCGCGGTAAGCGAGACGACAATGCCGCCATAGGTCATGATGCGCACCTCCATGCCGTTCTTGTTGCGCAATGTGTAAATTTCCACCGGCTCGCCTTCGGCCGTTTTGCCAAAAGGAGCTCTAACGATTGATTTGGTCGGGTTTTTCGTTTGAGTCATCCGGGGAAAAATACGATTTCCGCAGCGCACAGTCCAGTTTTTGTTTCCGGCCACGCCACAATAAAAATCAATCTCCCAGACATGTTCCCAAGCGCCGGGCGGTTTCCACCCACGGATGGTTCGGAGGAACGGTTTTGCGTTTGCCGGCGACCTTTTCCAACGGCACGGGTTCCGTGCCATCGCCGCGCGCGGCCACCATCACTCCGAAAACGCCTTCATGAATCAAGTCGGCGCATGCGCTGCCGAGCCGCGTGGCGAGCAAACGATCCGCCGCCGACGGCGTGCCGCCGCGTTGCACGTAACCCAGGATCGTGACGCGCGATTCAAGATGGGTGAGCTCCTCGAGTTGCCCGGCCAGCCGCAGCGTGTTACCGGCGTGCTTCGCTTCGAGAGCGGCCAGTTCGAGTTTGGCCTCATTGCGTTCATGCTGGCTCCGCGCCTTGTCTTTGCGACTTTCGGCGGCAGCGAAGGCACGCGCGTCATCCACGCCCTTCGCGCCCTCAGCCACGGCGACGATGCTGAAATTCGTTCCATGCTGGCTGCGACGGCGAATGGCTTCGGCAATTTTTTCAACGTGATAGGGAATTTCAGGAATGAGAATCACGTCCGCGCCGCCCGCGATGCCCGCGCCCAACGCCAGCCAGCCCGCGCGATGCCCCATGATTTCAGCGACGATGATGCGATGATGACTGTGTGCCGTGCTGTGCAGGCGATCAATGGCATCCGTGGCAATGTCCAGGGCGGTCGCAAAACCAAAAGACGAATCCGTCATCGCCACGTCGTTGTCAATGGTCTTGGGCAGCGTGATGATGTTGAGTCCGGCTTCCGCAAGGCGCAGCCCGCTTTTTTGCGTGCCACCACCACCAAGACACACCAGCGCATCAAGG